>Ga0207667_10001241_pt1 | contig 31988 bp, 29 predicted proteins | sample KBSCornC52_FD_184301 | JGI IMG/M metagenome (GOLD analysis project Ga0207667, IMG submission 184301) | Corn rhizosphere microbial communities from Kellogg Biological Station, Michigan, USA - KBS Corn C5-2 (SPAdes) (version 2) | ecosystem: Host-associated > Plants > Roots > Rhizosphere > Soil ...
TACGAACCACGCCTCGACGTCTCCGAAGCCATGATCCACGTCGCGCTCGGAAGCCTCATGATACGCAGAATTATCCATCCCTGACCATTCTCAAACGGACTCTTAGGTGTGGTAATCTAGAATAATCTAAAGCTTTCGCCATGTGTCTTTCGTCTTCTATGTATTGTCGTGATGTGTTGTTGTGATGTCTTGATGGCAATATATCAGCCAAACCGCCGGTCATGATGACTGGCAGTCGGTGGGTTCTGTCGGGGCCTTGATCCATCGGGGCGCCTCTATGCACCCTGCAACTTCAGAAGCTGAGCGAGTCCGTAAGGAGTGCTTCAGGTCCGTCCTTAAGCGCGTAGGCAGTGAATTTGCCGTCGTGCTCTTCGATCAGAAAATCGGGCAGCGCCCAATCTGATAATTGCCAATGCTTGCGCAACTTGGCTTCAAAATCTTCCGGGCTGATCCAGTCCGGACGACGAAACAGCATATTCATGTGCCAACGAACATGATGATCGTCGGGCTGTATGCCGTTCATGAATGACACTGATGTCTTGGTTTTCCGGCTTTGGAGCTTGTGTCCGTTGCCATTGCCTTCGAGAGTGAAGGCGTTTGGAACCAGTTTCTTGTGACGCTTCCACGCTTTCCGATAGATGTCTGCGCTCAGGCGACGAATGAATTTTCCGTAGGCATGCTCGTAATGAACTTCCGAACCTGAGATCCATCGGCTATGGACACGCTTATCGTCCGAGCCTATCGCTTGCTTAAGCGTTGCGACCGCAATAGTATTGGGCTGTAGATTGCTGTCGATCCATTGTGTCATTGCTCGTTTTATCTGTTCACGTGTGATGTTGTTGATACGCGTCTCCTTTCGTTGTTATCTCGATAATGGGAATCTGTAAAATAACCGCAAGACTTATTTTAGCGGCCTCACGCGCTCCGACATATTTATGCCGGGGCGTTTCTGTGGCGATAGGGCTTAGGCCGAAATGGATTTGATCGGAGGGGATTTAGCCGGATCGTCACGATTTAAAGTTTAAACGCGGAGCCGTCTCGCCGCTTGGCACGAACAAGCAGCGCCTATGCTAGGAGATTCTGCAATAACCACAAGCGCAGATTGGGCACGGGCTGTGAATCCGGAAGATTGGGTCTGCGCTTGGCCTGCAGGCTTCCATCGTGCAATTTCATCCTGAGCGGGCTTCATTATAAAATGCCACTTTTATAATGAAATCCAGGAACGCATTCAAAAATAACGCAAATTTGTCTCTGGAAACATACCTATCGACCTAAAGGTATTATATTACCTAAGGTTCCGCTCCTTTTATAATGAAAAGGAGGCAATGTGCTCACGAAGCAGGCCAAGGCCCTAAGCGACCGTCAGGTTCGTACCGTTCTGACATTCCTGGAGACCACGCGCGACCCGATGCGAAACAAGGTCATCTTTCTCCTATCTGCAAAAGCTGGCCTCCGCGCCAAAGAGATCGCTTCGCTCAGATGGTCAATGGTCGTCGATCCCCAGGGGGAGATATCTGACGTGATCCGATTGCCCGACGTTGCTTCCAAGGGGAAGAGCGGTGGCGTGATTCCAATGGCGAAGCAGCTTCGTGAAGCGCTTTGTGCTTGGGCTCAGCACCTCGGTTCGATTGCTCCAGACGAGCATGTGATCCGTACCAGCAGATCAAAGGCTACTTCCCCTCAAGTGATCGTGAATGCTTTTTGGCATTGGTACCGGGCGCTGGGCTTCGACGGCTGCTCTAGCCATTCCGGCAGACGAACCTTCATCACCAACGCAGCGCGTAACATTGGCCGGTTCGGTGGCAGCCTGCGAGATGTTCAGATGCTGGCGCGGCATAGCGCTTTATCGATGACTCAGATGTATATCGAGGTTGATTCCGAGGCGATGCGGAAGGTCGTGGATGCCTGAGTTCAGAGGCTGACCCGTTGCAGCACGATTATCGCTGCCGGTCCGGAACAACCAAGCCGCTAAAAGATTCACGTCAAAGAAGGTTCAAAATGGACCATTATGAGTCTCGAAACAAAACACTTCCCACGAAATTTTAATATGCAAACTCGCGAGACTCATCGTTAATGAACTCTGAAGCTTTGGGGAGATTCATGTGCGTAGGAATGTTGCAGCTGGATTGGTTGGGTTGTCTCTCCTTGTCGCATCGGCGACAGCTTCAGCGGAAATTCGGATCCTGACATTCGAAGGAACGGTGACTTCTGGAACTGACGGGGCAAATGAATTCGGTCTTTCTGGCGGGCCACTTTCTAACATTGCCTATGTTCAGAAATTTACTTACGATACCACCAAGGGCGTTCACCTCTCCCTCCTTACAGGCGACGAACTCTTTGGTGGCCCGGTCTCTTTCCTCTCGTCGCCCATTCTGAGTTCCACAATGACCATAAACGGCATTACGCGGGAGCTCGGCGGCGACAACAACGCCGATCTGCTTTTTGGATATATTTCCTATTTCATGGGGCCGATAGGTATCACAGTAACCACTGGCCATTCAGAGTTCACCCCCGATGGCACCTCTATATACACCATGCAAAAGGCTGGAATCATTCTTGATTCTCCTCCCATCCCGTCGCTGACGAACGTTTTCTCAACCCCGCTCAGTGGAACCGTTTACAGTCCTAATAGCCGGTTCACTATGAACTACTCCGCCAGCGATGGCAGCTTCATGCAAACATCGGGCGATCTCAATCCGCACTCGGTGTTGATCAGCGCAGTTCCGCCTACGGGCGGTACGGGCGGTACGGGCGGAGGAACCGGGGCTGGATCAGGCGGCCCCGAGCCGGCGGGAGTTCCCGAACCTGCATCTTGGGCAATGTTGGTGGCGGGCTTCGGGCTGGCAGGCAGTGCCCTTCGCAGACGGCGAACTCCTTCTGCGAGGATGGCATAGCGTTAAATCGATTTGAGGCCCCGCTCAGGATTTTCTGCGCGATGCCAACACACGAATGCCTATCTTGTAGTCTCAAACCCACATTGGCCCTGCTCCATCGCAATCTGCTTCGTGATGCGAGTGGCATTCTCAGCATAGGCCTCTGCCACAGACCCATGATTCACTGTCTTGCCTCGTAGCGGGCTTACGTTTTCGCAGAGGTGGAAAACGTGCGGCGTCGCAGATTTCTTGGCACCGCTCTCAGGGGCGATCCAGTAAACGACATCTTGACCGGTCGGGTTTTGGGCGCTCTTGGTCGCATCGCTCACCGTCTGGGAATCTCGGGCAATGTCCTGCGCCTGCGCGGCGACCTCAGGCGAACAGGCTGTCGTTGGCTGGCCTGACCTAATCTGTGCCGCGCACTGATTCATGTCTTGCGTGTACTGTTCGACCGAGGGCGGCTTAAAGCTGACCCCGATTAGCGTGGCAACCAACGCCAGGGCTACGCCCACGCCGCCGGCTATCTTTTTGTTCTTTGGGTCCATGTCCTTGTCCATAAAGATCAGGACAAGCAGCGGAAGGAAGGCAATCAGCGTGATGATGGCGCCGAGCTGATTCTGGACGAAGAAACGGAATGTGTCAGCCTTGCTCGCCGGATCATGCCGGTTGGCAGCTTTCCACATCAAGTTTCCGGCGACCGCGAAGATTGCAATTGCAACCAGAAGGCCAATCAGAAGCGCAAGGTTGCCATGGTCAAACCTGTGCTGCCTTAGCATCACAATGCCAGCGATCTCACCGCCAATGGCAACGATCCACGAAAGAGCGGCCAAAACTCGAAGACGAGTGGCCGCGCCCTTTTGAGCTTGCGTCGCTTTCCAAGCCTTGGTGACGTCGATTTCGGATGTGGGTTCGTTGTCGGACATGCTCAGGCCCCCTCTTGATGATCCCTCACAGCAGCCTTCCCAGGAACGTTAAGCCGCCGGCTTGCTTGAGATGATCTCAGCGCCGCTCCACTATCTACCTAACCGAAAGAGTCGGAACCAGCCCCAATAACCACATCAGCGGCGCGTGATCGGCCATTCAATCATATGTCGGGCAGAGCGGGGCTTAGCTGGGATTATGGCACCCGCGCTTCCATCAAATCGCGGATGCCGCCCCGTCATGGGCCGTACCCGCCAACTCGAGGGCTCATGGCGCAAGTGGGCGGCTCGTATGGCGGAAGGTTGACCCTTGACGATCCAACCACACCACCCTTTATGAATGTAACTAAGGATCATGATTGAAATCAGTGCGGTCAACTATCTCCAAGGCCGCATTGAAGTCTGACAGTCCGTTTGTTTGCGGGCGCTCATAGGAAGCGACAAAAATAAGACCATCTGAGCATAGGTACGAGATGGGCGTTTCGCCCATCTGAAATCCGATGTGGTTTGATTGGACAAAGGCTATTTCGATCTTGCTCTTTCGAAGTTCTTCGAAAAGGGATCGAGTACAATCGGCACTTTTGCGTCCAGCGAAGTGGCGCGTACCAACACCCCAGTAATGCCGATTACCTCTGTAGGTAGTATTCCACCCATTCGAATCAAACTCCTGAGGGGGAACCCAGGGCGCTTCATTGATTTTCCTGCCAGCATCTGTTTCGCTGGCGCTGCCTCCCACAGACATGTCGGGCTTAACAGCAGCCAAAACCGTTGGCATTGTAAAGATCACAGCGCCCATTAGGATCACAACAATGCCGCCAGCAGTGGCGAGAGTTATCTCGGCACCCAATAGTTTGACTACAGTACGGCCTGGAAGCGAACGATTGTATGCCGCTAGGGCAAGTCCGCCACATGCGAGAAACGCACCGAATAACATGAAATAGTGTGCCTCTGACACGTACCTGTCCCCCGGAACACCGCGATCTAAGATTCAATCGTTTATAGACGAAATTTGTCGTGCGGGTTTTATGGCTCTGCTATAACGCAACTTTGCTGAACTGAAGAAGCCACCGCATGCCGATTTGATCTCACACCCCTCGCATTCGGGCATATATTCTTGCTTCCAATCACTGATTGAACGCCTGGCAAAGCGCCAAATCGAGCGGTCCATGAGGCAGAGCTGGCTGTTGTAGATCGAAGTGCGCAAGTTGGCGCGATCCAGAATGCCGACAGCTTCCTCCAGCTCAGCCTGATACTCGACCGGATCAATCCAAAGCTCATCCAGATTGGCGCGGGTAAAGCCGGTCATCTCAAGTCCCATGAGGGCCACATGGTCCACGAATGTCAGATTTCGGACCAAGAATTCCGCGAGCTTGGTTAACCTTGGGATCGTAAGCCGATGCAGGACGACGCGAATTTCCACGCGAACGCTGTGGCGCTTGAGATTGAGGATGCCGCGAATGGTTTCATCAAAGGCACCGTCGGCCTGCACGACATGATCGTGAAGGTGTGGCAGATCGGAATAAACAGGTATCCCTATCATGACATCGTGATGCCTGATCTCTGCGAGCTTCCGTGCCAGACTTTCCTGGGCGAAGGAACGACCGTTTGACAGCACGTGAAGCGCGGTTCGAGGCAGATACGATTTCGCTCCCCGGACGAGATTGAGAAAGCGATCACCGAGTAGGGTCGGCTCTCCTCCACTGAAGCAGATTTCTTGTGCCCCGCGATCAATCAGCGGAAGGGCTTCCATGATTTCGTCTGCGATCCATCCATCTTGCACACGCCTGGGCGGCTGCGAGCACATGAGGCAAAAATTATCGCACCGCTCCGTCAGCAGGAAGCTGTTGTACGGCGTTGATCTACGGTGCAGTACCCTGATTGCGCCGGTTTCAGGCACGAGGCGCACCACGTCACCGTCATCGAGATAGTCAAATTGCGGCGAAAGTTTCGCTAGGGGGCCGGGCAGGTCAGCGCGCTCCGACCAGGTTGAGCGAACGATATACCAACCAAAGCCTTCGGGAACCTCTCCGCTTCCCACAAGAAACCCCTCGCGAGATCGCAAGGGGAACGGACGCCCGGGATCCGTGACAAGGCGGATTGTTGCGGCACCGCGAGCTTGCGCTGGGGCATCATAGCTCACACCCTTACCGCGCAGGGTGATCACGCTTGATTGGCCCAACGTTCAAAAATTGCTCGGACACCTGGTCGATCTTGCATTCGGGTGATGAGCCCTCGAAAAATGGCCATGTTCCGATCGCAGAAACCGGACAGTGGTTTTTTGCCCACGGCATCACCCTGCGTGGCGTGATGAAAAACCGGGTCAGCGCCGCACCATGGCTCGAACGCACACCACGCACACCCGGGCACGCTTTCAGCAAACGAGCTTTCGAGCGGTTCAAGAAGCGCCTCACTCAGCATGAGCTGTTCAAACGAGTCCCGATGGACGTTCCCCAGCCGAAAGCTATGATCCCCCATCTCTGCCAGCATCCGGCTTTCGTCCGAAGCGTAAACATCACCATCATAGTTATAGACTATTGCACCGATGGCGATGCCCGCAGGGCTTCTCAGATCAACATAACCCGGCTGAAACGGTGTCAGCATTTTCCGGAGAACCATCGCCGCGTACCCTTCAACGAAGGAGAAGCCAGCGAGATTGAGGTCAAGAATATAGTCAAGGCCTTCAAAATAGAATTTGAGCCAGCGCGATTGATCATATGACTGATAAGATTTGGTTTTTATGGCAAAGCCATAGGGTGACAACGGACGTAACACGATCCCGCCGAAGTCTTGCGCGATATACTCATCGATGATTTCCCTCGCGCGGTTCAAACTCGCCGCGGTCGTTGTCATCAATGCGCCCACACGATCATGGCCGAGCATGGCACGTGCGCGACGAATTCCAGCAATGGCCCGAGCATGAGAATCATTGCCCGGTCGTGGCCTGTTCCGATTGTGGAGGTCTTCCGGGCCATCCAACGAGGTTGAGATTAGAACATCATGGCGTAGACAGAGATCAAGTGCCTCGTCATCGAGCACGGCAAGATTGGTTGCGATCACGAAGGCGAGATCGCGCTGCTCCGTAACATTTCTTCGCTTGGCTTCCTCGATCACGAACCGGATCAACGGTAGGTTGAGAAGCGATTCTCCGCCCTGGAATTCTATCTTGATGGCCGGCGACGGCGATCGGAAAACCAAGTCCAGCGACTTTAAGGCCGTCTCTTCGCTCATATCGAATTCGCGGCGATCATCATTCGCGCGTGACACCTGACAGTAAGGGCAGGAATGCTCACAACGGAGCGTCGTCACGAAGATGTGCAGACCCGTGAAATTTGCCAAGGCAGCGAGTTTCGTACGCAGTTTCAGAGCGAGAAGATCGAATGCCACGTCCGAATCGTCGTCGGTTAGAAAGTGCCGAGCCTTGAGCTCAACATAGGAAGGTTCTGATGGCCGAAGATCGCCTTCCACGAAGGCCTTGAGATCCGAATGTGGCAGCGTCAGAAACTCACCAGCCACGTTCGTGAGCACATAATCATCGTCGCGCAGCTTGGTAAACTTCACCGGAAGGGGTGTGTATGCCCTTGCAATCGAGCCGTCGAAATCGGCAACAGGACGAAACTTACTCATTTTGAAGGCCGGTCCGTGAGAACGCCAGACCTAAGATTGCGGTCCGGATTGGTTCGGTGCGAGCCTCCAAATTCATCCGCAAATCTTGGTCCAGAAGCTCACGCCGGAAATCGCGTTCGAGCAATTCTAGATCGGCGCTTGGCTCCAGAGGAGAGACAATGAGCGTTAACCCCTCGCTTCCGTCCTCAAAAACCACCGTCGCCCGCTTCATAAAGGAATACGCTGCGCGCTTTGCCGCCTCGAAGCCAAAAACGGCTGAGGGCAAAGCAATCCTTATCTCGGAAGACGAGCGAGCTTGCTGCACGACTGAGCCCCGAACGGAGCGTATTGCTTAGTAGGCGCTTGAAGAGTGCGAGCTGTGGCTCGCGTGGGAGCTATGGCTTGCATGTGACGAATGATCAGCGAACTGCTGATTCGACTGCGAAACCGCAAGCGTGTCGGTCAAATCCGACGACGGCACCGCCGCTTTCACCTGCTCGGCAACGCGGTCAGTTGGAGTGGATTGCAAAACGGCAGAAGCCTGTGTGGAAATCAGAAGTGTCGCCACTGATGAAGTGAAAGGCTTCAGAAATGACTTGCGCTTCATGATACACCCCCGTGCCACTTTCGCTGACACTAACACCATCGCCCGCTCAAGAGCAAGCCAGATTGTTTGCCCCGAAAGACGAGGTGAAAGCTCACACCGTTAAATTATTGACCCGAGTTAATCTTTGACTCGGTCCGGGGGGACGGGGTCATTGGAATGCGTGATCAGAGCTTAGAGCTTTGCTCAGCTCGAACTTTAGGAATCAGTTTCTGAACTTCCTCCCAAACAACCGTGTTTCCCAGATGCCCTTCCGCCTCCGCATCTGCCAATCTGGACGCTGCAACCGTCTCAGCGTCATCGCCATGCGTTTGGATCAACATCATTGCCAATGTCCAAAGCTCCCACGTGGCGACAGGCATCCTTGGCTTCCAATGACGGTTTGCTCAATTTAGGATAGTGGAACCATCAAGGGAGATAGGCAATGCTCGTTCGGAAGATTTGCACTGCAATCCTGCCGGTTTTGCTGGTGATCGGATCAGCCGCACCTCTGGCTGCAAAAGCGCCATGCCGTGATGCCAAGGGCAAGTTCACCAAATGCGCTCAGGTCAAGAAGCCGCAACGGTGCAAGGACGCCAAGGGCCGCTTTGCGAAATGCGGAACCCCTGGCGCAAAACCTGTCAGCTGACCGTTAAGCGAAGGTTGGGCCGGTTGTCATCCGGCCACTCGCCTTTCAATACCAGTTTGCTACACCGCCATGGTGCGAGCAGGTTCCCGAATGGGTTGCGCTGTAGCTGACCGTGCCGTCCTTACATTTCGCCGTAGGTGAGCCAGCGGCAGGCTTGCTGGTCGCAACTGGAGTAGCCGGACGCGCTGACGGTTGCCTTGGGGCGCTGCTCGGTTGCGTGCTTGCAGTACTGGTGGTTGCAGTGCCCTTGCAGACCGCTTTGTTTGCGTTTCCGGCTTTGGAGCAATCATAGTTCCGCGTGGCCTTGGCCGCTGGCGTGGGCGCCGCAGCGGATGCCGCCGCCTTACAGACGGCTTTGTTAGCGTTACCGGGTTTGGAGCAATCGTAATTGCGAGGTGCTGGAGCAGCTTTGGTTGCCGGTGCCGCTGCCGTGCTTGATGCGGCTGCTTTGCACACCGACTTGTTGGCATTGCCGGGCTTGGAACAATCATAGTTCCGGGTCGCCGTGGCTGGCTTTGCAGCCGGTGCGGCCGCAGGTCCGGATGCAGCAGCACCTTTGCATACCGCTTTATTGGCGTTGCCCGCTTTGGTGCAATCATAGTTCCGGGCCGCCGCTGGAGCGACAACAAGCGATGATAGCGCCATCGCAGCAATGCTAAGCAAAAGCCGATTCATATGCCTTCTCCCGTTTGGAAGGTCAGGCTAGCCTGTTCACGGGCTGGGTTCAATTTGGCTGCAACACGGCCCGAAATCGACATATTGGCTCAGAGCCAACTCGCCACGCCACCATGCCATGAGCAAGTGCCGCGTCGGCTTTCGCTAAAGCTGTAAGACCCATCTCGACAGCGAGCGCTGGCCCCCGCCGGTGGCCGATCAGCCTTTACGGGCCGATGGACCCGATGGCCGCTCTTGGCTGTATAATAGTCGCTGGAGTTGTCAGATTGCGAATGGTGATAAGAGCTGCGCGCGTAGGCATTCGGAGCGACGACGTTCAGCGTCGCCACACCCAGGGCAAGGACGACTGCAAGCTTCCTCATTGATTTTCCTCATCTTCCCCAAGGCGGCGCAGAGTGTCGGCGTTGGAGTGGTGAACTTGGAGCCCGACGGTTACAAGGCTTTTTTCGACCGAATTGGATACGTTGCTCGTGGGCGTAAAGTTGGAGTGCCTATAAATGGCCGATGATCGAGAACTTTGGGCGTGCGCCGTTCAGGTCGAGCGCCAGCACGGGAAAAGCGCGCCAAGGTTTGTGGCGGAGCGCATCGGAGACCTTGCCCTTGCGGGAGATGAGCAAGGTGTTGCCACTTGGAAAATGATTGCCGAACGTCTCGATAAGCTGAACCAAATCGGGGACGGAGACGCATCCGGTCCCCGTCAAGCAAGAGCGGCTAGTACGGGCTAACATTTGAACACCGTAGCCGAACCGTTGAATGTAAGAAGGTTATCGCTATCCTCGCACATATCGAGAAGCTTGAGTCGATCCAAATACCTCCTATGAAATGCAGCCATTAAGGGGGGCAGTATGATTCGCAAGGCATTGATCGGCGTAGCGTTTTTGCTGGCGAGCGGATGTGCAACAGATGTTAAACGCAGCGCAGCAGAGCTGCGCAGCCTTTGGATTCAGCCCCGGCACGCCAGAATTCGCCAATTGCGTGCAGACGGATTACTATAATCGCCAAGCCAGGCTGGAGAGCATCAGCAACAATCTTCGTGCAGCTGGTCAGCAGACGCAACAACCATATGCAGCTCCCACCGAAAGCTATTCCCACAATGCCGGACCCATGGCGAATTTAGTGTCGCAGAGTGTCAGGGGAACCTCACGATTGTGCGTCTACAACCGAATGAATAGCCCATATGTCATCACCCTGAACGTAACGGATATCTGTCCCATCACCGCCCCCTGACACCTCAAGATTCGGATGCATATCGATAAAACCAGCGATCATGGCATCCCCGAGGTCAAGCTTCCGGGATATAATGCGGTTCCGATGCGCTAAGTTCAGTCTCTGAACTTGCGATAGCTCTCGCTTGAACCTTCTTGTTAACCAAGAGCGTTCCTTGAATCAAGACGGGATCGAATCAGAAGTGGCCTGGCTCAAACCTAACATTACGTTAGGCCTTTGACAGGCAATTTCGGTAAATTTTATATGCACTCCGAAATGATCTTCCAATGTTTGATATTACAATGTAGCAGCCGGTTAGGTTCGCAAAGTCCGCCATAGACGTGGGCATTCCTCAGTTTCGTTAGGTCCAGGTGGGCCGTGACAGATCGTCACTCAAACGAGTGGCGGGGGAGGATTTGTGCGGCAATTTTTGAGAGTATGTTCGCAAGCAATTGCTATCTGTTCGTCGCTTTTGGCGATAGATGCGGCTACCGCGACTTGCACACTACCCAATACCTTGACCAACGGACAGGTTGCTGACGCATCGCAGGTGATGGTCAATTTCAACACCGTGGCCAGTTGTGCGGACGCTGCGGTGACTCCGACGGGGACACCCACAACGGGCTCGCTCTCGGTGTTCACCGGCGCGAAATCTATTGGGTCCGGCAATCTGACAGGCGATGTCACGACCTCAGGGGGAACCGCCACGACGCTCGCCAACACCAGTGTTACGCCCGGTTCCTACACCAACGCCAATATCACCGTCGACGGCAAAGGGCGCATTACGGCTGCGGCCAATGGTTCGGGCGGTGGAGGCACTGACATCGTCATGGCTCTTGGTGCCGCTTGGGCCAAGGAAATGGTGGTGAATGGCGCTGCGATAACTGCCGGAACAACCCGATCTGTCAAAGCGGACAAAGGCGCCTATGTTGGATTGAGGATGATCGCGAATACGAACGCGGCCTTCGCCAGCCGCGTTGTCAGCTCTGTGTCCTACACCGTTCCTAGCGGCGCGGTGGCATTTGTTGTCGAAGGCAAGTTCAGCGACGATGAACGTAACAATACAAACTATTATGGTGCGCGTCTCTATAATGTGACGCAAAGTCGCGTCGCGGCGGGTGCGACTACCGTCGACTCCAATCGTTTAACCCCTTCGCAATCGCCGGGTACGCAGCCCTGGGCACTGCATTTTTCTGGACCTTTGACTAATACGTCAGGAGGTAACTCAAGCGCGGTGAACGCCTATTATCCGCTTGCGGGCGTTGCAGGAGACGTTTTGCGAATCGAAGCGTGGACAAGCGGAGACGGAAACTATCGCGTCCAAGATTTCGCCGTTTATCTGATCGTCGTTAACGCGACGACAGGCGATCCGATCCCATAACACCGAGCGTCTGGTCAATGACGCCACAACTAAGAACATCCAAAAATAAATCTACGCCGTGTTTTGATCCTACGCGAAAGAAGATTGGCATTAGCTTGCTCAGATAGGACGTGCTGAAATGCTTCAGAAACTGCTGATGCCGTTCACTTTACTGCGCGTCGGAATAAAATATGCCGCCGTTGTCCTCTTCACTGCATCCCTTCTGCAAGGGACTGCGGTGCTGGCTGCCGTTTCCATAATTTATACCTATGATGCGCTCGGGCGCGTAGCAACCGCCCGCTACGACAACGGTACCTGCATCGTCTACACCTACGATGCCAACGGCAACCGAACAGCACAAACCATAACCACCTCCGGCAATCCCACGACCCCTGTTTGGGGCACCGGTAGCTGGGGCTGCTTCATCTGGAGCTGAAGAGCGTGAAGGCTACTGGCAAAATCCGGAAACTTGCGCTGGCAATGCAAGCTGCATTTTTGGCCGCACTGCAGGTGGCGACGAGTTCACATGCGCTGGCCGCAGCGCCGGTGGTTGTGCCCATAGCCGAACAGGCCATTCCAGCCTCACATTTTGCCGAGCCATTGATTCGTACCGCTCCCACAACCGCTGCGGAAGATGCCGCCCTTGCACAGGCGATCACCGCCTATGAACATCGCTCGACGGAAGATGATGCGAGCAGCCTGACCGGCTTTTTGAAGCGCTATCCCCATTCGGGATGGGCGGCTGCTCTGCACACCAACCTTGGCCTTTCATATCTGCACGACGGCTATTTCTCCAAAGCGATCACCTCGTGGCGCGAAGCTTGGCTCGTAGGCAAGAATGCGACCGACCCGCAAGCAAAGGCGCTTGTCGATCGTGCAGTCGGCGAGCTTGCCCGTCTCTACACCGCAGTGGGTCAGTTCGACAATGTGGCCGCACTCTTCAAGCAGATCGGCAAGCGGCCTATTTCCGGTTCGGCAACCGAGGCCGTTCAGCAGGCGCGTGAAGAGCTGACGCTCGTTACCAAGGACCCGAGGCATCTGTTCAACTGCGGTCCAGTTGCCCTCAAGATGCTCATCCTCGCGCTCGATCCCACGGATGAGCGGGGGAACTTCCTGCAATGGTATCGAGCGGGTCCGAACGGCACCAACCTAGCTGAGTTGGGAGGCCTAGCGCAGAGAGCAGGGTTGTCTTACCGGATAATTTTGCGAGCGCCCGGTCAACCAATTCCAATTCCGGCACTTGTACATTGGAAGGTGGGCCACTTCGCCGCGATCACCGGCAAAGCCAATGGCCGATATCGCGTCGAAGACCCGGGCTTTCCGGGCAGTGCGATGTGGGTGACGCAGGCGGCACTCGATTCCGAAACCAGCGGCTATTTTCTAATTCCAGACAAGGTCGCATCCACAAAATGGCGGCCTGTGGCTGCAAAGAAAGCTGCTACCATTTGGGGAAAAGGGCCGACCAACGGCACTCCGCCCGGTGATTCTGGTGATCCGGGCGCGAAAGGAGGAGGACGCGGAAGTGGTGGGCCCGGAGGGCCGGGAGGGCACGGACACGGTGGCCACGGTGGGCACGGGGGCCATGGAGGTGGGAACGGTGGGCCGGGAGGCGGCGGACACAATGGACCTGGCAATGGAGGCAAACCGGACGACCCCGATCCCAACAAATGCCCGATGTGCGCATATGACATCAAAGAATCGGCAGTCAGTGTTACATTAGCTGATCTTCCCGTGGGATACGTCCCTCCGATCGGCCCCTCGGCAAAGGTTCGGATCAGCTACAACCAACGCGAAGACAGTCAGCCTGCTGTTTTCAATTTCTTCAACGTCGGGCAAAAGTGGACTTTGGATTGGCTGACGTACGTCATCGACGATCCAACGAACCCGGGAGCTAATGTATCGCGCTTTCTCTCTGGCGGCGGCGCCTACTATTATAGCGGGTATGATAGCAGCACCGGCAGGTTTACCGCCCAAAGCGACGATGGCTCAATTCTCGTTCGTGCCTCCCAAAGCCCGATAACCTATCGCCACCAATTGGGCGATGGAACTGTTGAAATTTACGCTCAATCCGATGGAAGCGCCTCTTATCCGAGGAAGATCTTCCTCAGTCAGGTCATCGACCCCCAAGGGAATGCGGCATCCCTTACCTATGATTCGAACATGCGGCTGACAGTCCTGACCGACGCAACGGGGCGCCAGACCACATTCTCCTATGGTCTTTCGAGTTACCCATATCAGGTCACGCAGATCACGGACCCGTTCGGCCGATCCGCTAAATTGGGCTATGATAGCGCTGGGAGACTAACCTCTATCACCGACATTATAGGTATAACCTCCAGCTTTACCTATGATGCCAACTCTCTCGTCAATTCCATGACGACGCCCTATGGTACCACCACCTTCACATACACCGCGCCAGGAACCTCAGGGCCACCTCGCTTTGTGGATGTGGCTGATCCTATGGGCTTTCATGAGCGCGAAGAGTGGCTGGAGCCCGCGCCCATACCAGACAGTGATCCCTCTGCGACAGTACCACAGGGTATGCCGCTTACGCCAACAAATCAGTATCTAACCTATCGAGACAGCTTCTACTGGGATAAGGACGCGTACGTGGCCGCCGCCTGTACTCCCACGGGCGGGTGCGATTACACAAAGGGTCGGAACACACATTTTACTCACGTTCCGAACACTGCGATCAAATCTACCAATATTGAAAGCCTGAAATATCCTCTCGAAAACCGCATCTGGTATAATTATGTAGGCCAAGCGAATTCAATTTTTGCTGGAAGTTTCAACAATCCGACCGCTTCAGGGCGGGTACTTGATGATGGGACGACGCAGAAATTTCAATATTCTTATGACACGGCCGGCTATTTCAAGCTTATACAGGAGGTAGATCCCCTTGGTAGGACGACGACGTACAGCTACTCGAACCAAATTGATTTAGCAGCAATCAGCCAAACTACGGCTTTCGGTGCGCAGACAACGTTGGCTCAGTTCGCGTACAATACGAAACACAGACCCGTTCTCATCACCGATGCGGCCGGTCAGACGAGCCGTATGGCCTATAACTCCGCCGGGCAAGTCAGTATTTTCACCGATCCACTCGGGCACACGACTGGTTATCAATATAGTCCGGACGGTAACCTGGCCTCTGTCACCAATGCTAATGGCCTAACGGCTGCGGCTTACACGTATGATGCTTTCAATCGGGTTGCCACGTACACTGACTCCGAAGGGTGGACGGTTGCCTATAGCTATGATGCCGCCGATCGCCTCACTGCGAAAACTTATCCAGACGGAACAACCGACGCTTACATCTATGAAAAGCTTGATCTTGCCTCATACAAGGACAGGCTTGGACGTATATGGCGTTACGCATATGACGCAAATCGTCGGCTCACGTCAGTAACCGATCCGAACGGCCAACAGACCGCATACACATATAATCGGACGGATGAAATTACCTCTCAAACCGATCCGAAGGGCTTCACCACAAGCTGGGCCTATGATCTTGAAGGTCGGCCAACAACCAAGACCTATTTCGACAGCAGCACCACCGTCACGACATACGAGAATGCGACTAGTCGCATCAAGTCATTCACCGATGCGCTGGGGCAGGTCAAACAGTTCAGCTACGCGAAGGATAACCTGCTGATTGGAACGATATATACCAACGCTCTTCACGCCACTCCCAATGTAAGCTTCGTTTATGATCCATATTTCCCGCGCCTGACCTCCAGAACCGATGGAACAGGTACAACAGAGTTCACCTATGTACCGGTGGGATCAATGGGTGCCGCGTCCGTTCAGCAAGTGACGACACCGCTTGCAGGCGGTACCATCACATATGGATATGACGAGCTGTCAAGGCTTGCCTCCCAAACAGTGAGCGGATCAGGCACGGAGACCTTCCAATATGATTCACTGGGCAGGCTGAGCACGCACGCTAGCGATCTCGGCGCATTCTCATACAGCTATCTTGGCCAGACCAATCAAGTCACTCAGAGGCAGTTAGCGAGTTCGACGTTAGCAACCACCTGGAGTTACCTGCCGAATTCCGGCGACAGACGGCTTGCAAGTGTGAGCAGCGTTGGCCTGTCGAGTGGTAATCACACCACCTTTACCTACACCAGCAACTCCGAAGGCGAGTTCACCGGTGTGACTCAAGCCAGCGAGGCGAGCATCTCTTATCCGCCGGGCTCGGGAACGCAGATAGCAACCTATAATAATCTCAACCAGTTAACAAGCCTGTCGGGGCAGAGCCGTACCTATGATGCCGTCGGGAATCTGACTTCCGATGGCACCCGCAATTATACCTGGGATGCCGAAAATCGGCTGATAGGAATCAGCTATCCCGGCCAGGCTGGGAAAGCCACTGCGTTTACCTATGACGGTCTAGGTCGCCGGGCCACGATGACTAGCACGCCCATCGGAGGTGGATCGGCCGTCACCACGTCCTATATCTGGTGCGGGTCACAACTCTGCCAGGCGCGCAATAGTGGGGGATCGGTCACCCGCTCCTACTATGCAGAAGGGGAGTTTGCTCCAAGCTCGTCTCCCAGCTCCTATTATTATGGTGTCGATCAAATTGGTTCAGTAAGACGAGTATATGCCACTGGCCAAGCGCCAGCATATGATTATGATGCCTACGGCAATCCGCTGCAGGGAACAGCGCCTATTACGGATCTTGGCTATGCTGGCACATTCTACAATGCCGACAGCGGACTTTATCTGACAACCCTTCGGCCATATGATCCTGTTATTGGTCGGTTCCTGTCGCGAGATCCTATTGGCGAAGCGGGCGATCCTTCAGCGAACCTGTATTCCTACGCACGAGCTAACCCTATCCGCTTTAGTGATCCTTCGGGATTAGCGGCGAGCGATCCCGCACCGACACCAACGGATCCATCGTCCCCAGCGGACCCATGTAAGAAGCCCAATGTTACACCTAAGGATTTAGCGGACGCGCAAAGGCGTCTCCGAGAGGCATGTGCGGGCGGAAGCTCGGCCGAATGCACGGCGGCCAAAGACGATTATAATGATCTCTTTAAAACATATAATGAGCAGAACCCGTTGCCGCCGGCTACAGGGCCGAACCAAAATACGGACCCTGTCAAGGAGGGCGTCCAAGATGGCGAGAAGGGCATTGACTACGGTCTCTGCGTTGCAGGCTTAGCGACGGCAGAAACGCCAGTTGGTGCTGCCGTTGCTATCTATGGCTGTGCAAGGTCATTTGGCTACTGAGTTGTCGCTGTTCAATGAAGGCAAAGTGATGATGTCCGTATGGAAACTGCGCGCGCTGCTATATCCCAGCCTCATCGGAGCTATCGTGTTCTGCACGGTTTTTCCTGAACCGAAGCTAGCGTCTATTCTCGGGATCATCATAGGATACACTACCTGTAAGCTCCAAGCGTTATCTAACAACCGGGAGTGACCACGCAGGGCTTCCGGATCCAGAGACTGTCGTCAATTTGAAGCGCGATCTGTGGGGCGGCGGCAGGCCGGATAAAACCGATAATCAAATTGCAGATGCAATTCAGCAATTGAGGCAATGTGCCGCCCGGTTCTGGAAAGACCAGTCAACGCGAGTAAATGGTAAAATGCGTCAGATGATCAGGAGAAACAGCATGATCAAACATGTACTCAGGAGTGCTGTCCTGTTATCAATGGCGCTTTCTATATTGTCCAACGATGACGCGAGCGATTGAACGGATATAGCTCACGGCGCGTATCGGAGAGGAAATTATGCCATTCTACGTTCGAAAGTCTGTGAAAGCCGGGCCGTTTCGCTTCAATTTTTCATCCGGCGGTATTGGCATGTCCGTTGGCGTTAAAGGTTTACGCGTGGGAACGGGGCCACGGGGGCACTATGTTCAAGCGGGGCGTGGCGGCTTCTATTATAGGGCGTCGCTTGGACGTCCCAAATCCGGCGCCGGTGCCTCGCCATTATCAGTGACTCCAAAAGCACCCGCGCATCTTCCCACGGAGGATGTGGTCGATATGGTGGAAGTCACCTCGGGAAACGTTCTCGCTATGATCGACGGGGCGTTCAGTGACGTACTTGCCGAACTGAATGAAAAGCATCGTCAGCTCAAAATGAGCACTGTCCTGCCGATCGCGCTGCTCATTCTGGCACTCGTAATCGTCAACGCACTGGGATCGGCGGCTATAGCTGTTTTGCTGCTTGTCCCAATGGGATTCGCTCTCGGTGCGTGGCTGGATTCTTTTCAGCGCGCGGTGGTTCTATTTTATGAAATAGACCAGTTTGCGGAAAGCGGCTTTACGAGTGTTTGCCGAACCTTTGACAAGATGATGGGCTGCGCAGGCAAATGGCACATCAAAGCCGGTGGTGCAGTTCGCGACATCACGACTTGGAAGCGAGAAGCTGGGGCCTCCTATCTCGTAAAACGAAGTTCGACCACGCTTTGCTATGCGCTTCCTCCAGTGCTTAAATGCAATATCACGCCGCCGGTTTTGAAAGTGGGGACGCGCAAAATTTATTTTCTGCCAGACGTCGCCCTTGTCCACGATTCGAGCGGGTTCGGCGCTATTGGCTATGATGCGCTGCGTCTGTCATGGCAGCCTTCCAATTTCATTGAAACAAGCAGCGTGCCACACGATGCCGAAGTGGTCCGCCACACTTGGGAGCATCCGAACAAGAATGGCGGTCCAGACCGTCGATATAAACAAAACCGGCGTTTGCCGGTGTGCCGATACGAGGCTCTTCATCTGTCAAGCGAGAGCGGCGTCAACGAACTTGTCGAGTTTTCGCGCGTGGGTTTCGTGCAACCCTTTGCCGAAGCGTTACGACTTATGCCACGAAATTCAGGGCTTGGACCTCAGCCTGCGCGTCTGAAGTATGTTTGATCGCCTTACCTGCGATGGCAAGGCCTCGCTCGGTGTCTTTTCTGACCGAGCAGGTGGTCATACGGTTAAGTTGGCTCACACTGCCATGTTTCGATGGCTTGCCTGCTTTGGTCGCTATAGCTCCCGGAGGATTCGCAACGCGCCGCTGACGCTTCCCGGTTGAGGAACCGGTTGAGCTCCGCTTCCATTTACGTTTTTTCTCCGGCCGGATCAGATTCAGATTGGCCGTCACCACGCTCCTCGTGGAGGTGATCCGACATTCGAACGGCCCCGGACAGCAGGGCGCTCTTTGGTGCAAATGCAGGCATCGCTGCTGTTGTCCCGGACGGCACCAACTCATTCGTGCCAGAGAGGAAGCCTGCGCTGACATATCCGTCAGCGGCGCCGTCTCCTTGGAGATCAACCAGCATCCACGAGCCGCTTGTCGTCAACGGATATACGGAGGTTCCGTATGGCAGTAGCCTCAGCGTGTCGAATTCCACGCCTGGTCCAGACCGAAGGTGCAGGCCGGATCGCGCATTCACCATCCTGGCGGGCGCTAATGGAATAGATGTCTTGGCCGGCATATCGAGTGCGAAATCGCCGACATCCTTGCCGTCGCCAGCGATATCCGGATCACAGTCGATCCCGCCGACTGTGGCGCTCATCTTCTGGAGCATGGTCCAGCGGCCAGATTCAAGAAACGTTTTATAGTTTGTCCAACCCGTCGATTGGGCAAGCCAAGTCAATTTGACCAAGCCCGCGTCGAGCAAGGCTTGGCAGACGGCGCCGCTACCATAGACGCCTATTGTATAGCTGGGCTCGCCTTTCGAACCCGAGAAGGCTTCCGCCACACCCTTGAAGTATGGAATTATCCGGTCCCGGATTTCAGCTTTGCTGGCGTCTGTGTCTACGCCGAAGTAGATCGCGGATCCTTCAGGTTGGTTGATCGTATGATGCGCATAAATGCGCGCATAGATGCCGTCCTTGAACCCGGTCGGCCCGTCAAAATTCTCTATCTGGTCTCCGTGCCGACCTTCATAGACAATGCAAAGCCTGAGACCTGCGGAAGCCAAGGCCCTCGCCTCTGCTTGCCCTAATCTTTTTGCAGAATTAGGCGGCGAGTCGCGGGTGTAGTAGCGGATGACCGTTCTTACACCCGCTCGCTTGAGGTCTTTCGCATACCGATCGCACGCGAATGAGACATCGACGATCTCCGGCATAACCACCTTCCCATACTTGAGATGAGCAACGAGATGAATGTCGACCTCTGCGGGCTGGCGATCCCGATGGTACAGACGAGACGGCCCACTTCTAAATGTCTTTGATGCTGCTCAGATAATCAGCCTGATAGGCGCGGATTTTAGCGCGGATGACGGGCGTCAATTCGGTGAGGGAGGGCCGGTTTATCGAGACTTTTTGGGTGTCCGCTCTGAAGGACGCATGCGCTTCTTTCCACTTAAAGAACAGCACCTGTGTGATGGCGTTCTTGCCCTCTATGATACAGGCCACCAGACTGACGAACACATCGCCTTGTTCATCGGTATTGACCAGCCCGATTTGAAAGCGGGCCATTTTCGCTTTCTGAGCTTCGTGGCTGAAAATTGTAATCCAGGGACTGTCAGGAGCCATCCCTTGCAGTGCCTTGATTGTAGAAGTGATCACTGCGAGCGCGGTTGGCGTCGCACCTAGTGCAACTGTGAGAAGATCGATGATCTTCTCGTTGACCTCGGCCTGCGTGCCGTGGGCCGTAACCTCATTCCAACCTTGATCCTGAACCGTCCAGCCGACATTGTTCAAAACCTCTCCATAAATTTTATACCAACGCTTAGGGTCGTTTTCAAAATCTACCTGTTTATTGGCGTGAAGCTGGGCCAGAAGGGCCGAGTCTGAAATTGCTTCACGCACTTGCGCGTCAACGCCTTTTTCAAAGGAGAAGATGCCAGACGCCACGACCTGCGCCTGATCCTTTGCCTTGTCGAATACCGCGCCGGCTTCGGTCGCCGCATCCATGCCAAGGATTGAACGCGGCGTACCCCGCAGGTCAATCGATTGGATAAATTCTTTCGCTTCCGCGACATCAACGGTCATAATGACTCCCCTGTTAATCCAGTCACGACCGCTAATTATTCTATGTGTAATTGTCATGACATGAGTGATAAACAAAATCTATACTGGATTGAGCCGTGGGGAGAAAAAATGCCGGACGATACACGTATGATCGCAATCGCCATCGGCGTCGCCAATTCCGTGCCTTCCAAATATTTGGGAGGGGCAATCAACGGTGCACGCGCATTAGAGGCATGGGCCAGCGGCCAAGGTTATGAGACCGCTCTCGTCACGGACGAAGAGGATCACGTAACTATGAGTATCTTACGGGAACAGATAGAAACGCTGTTAGCTGCTCCAGACAAGCCTGAGCTTTCACGTAAGCCTATTCATCGTATTATAATTTACTTTGCTGGTCATGGACTTATCAGGGAAATCGAAGAAGGATTATGGCTCTTGTCAGATTGGCGCGCGGAATTGCGCGCGGTGGCAGTGGAGGTATTGAAACGGCGGCTCACAATGTACGGCGCCCGCCAGATTTGCATCATTTCGGACGCCTGCCGGTCTCTTCCAACCGATGTGGATCAGGCCGACCTCGTTCCTGATGCGGTTTTGGGAGCGGGTCCAAAACCGGTCGATATGACAGTTGCCATTGATAAGTTCATTGCCGCGCAGGACGGGGCTGAGGCCTTTATGATCCCAGGCGATGATCCGGATAAGGATCGATGCTTGTTTTCTGGTGTCCTTGTTGAGGGGCTATGGGGTCTGCCCGGACGCCAGGCAAGGCCCTTCTCGAAGCTTTTGCCGGACAAAATTACTAGCAGAAGTCTAGGTGCCTATCTACAGGCCGAGGTGCCGGCTCGCGCCAGCGACTACGACCTCTCACTCACCCCAACCATTAGCCCCACTTTCCCCGAGGGGGACGATTACTATTTTAGCAACGACCCGCCAATTGACCCTCCAGAATTCCCGCCTTGGCCACCGAAGCGCAAACTTGTGGAACAGGCTGCCCGGCTCGCTCTCGACTGGCTGCCGCCCGATAATTTCGAATTGGGGCCACCGGCTTTGAAAACCGGCGCTTCCATAGGCATCGAGTTCGATACTTTTGACGGTCCGCCCGGGATGCCTCCGACGGCTCCGGGGCTCATCCAACAACTACGCCAACAGGCGTTGCCTGACATTGGATCTAACATCTACTCAGGAATCGCCGTTTCAGGCGCCGCTGCGCAGAGGCTTTGGGTGCCGACAGATCTTAATGTACAGCAGTTGAATCCGGCAGAATCCTGGTCAATCAAGCATGCCGATAACAATACCGTCTGTTGGCCCGTACCGGTGCTGATTGAGTTTGGCGACGGGCGATTTGCTGCGTCGACCGTGCTGCCCAATCTTTTCACTTCGTTGGTTCGCGATGAGTATGGGGTGACCGGAATGCTCTGTCGCGACCTCCACGCGCCCCGGGATATAGTGACACCAACCGAAGAAGCTCTAGCGGCTCTGGATAGTGGATCTCTCCGTGCTGATACTGCTACAGACTTGGCTGTGCAGCTTCGGAAGTGGAAACATGCCGATCCCGTCTTGGGTGTGATCAGTGCTTATCTATATGACGCAATCGGCGATATCGACAGCATCCGTCGAATGGCAGCTTTCTATGCCCAATATGGTGAAGCGATTCCCTACGATGTGGCTCTTCTAGGTGGTCTTACTGGACACAGAACGGCTAGTGGCTTTTTGGTTGATGTTCCCGAGGTCCAGAAGCGTGAACCGCGCACCAACGCCGAGGCGGGGCAGAGCTGGACTCATTGCCACATGGCAGCGCAAAAAGGGCTGGTAGCGGGTTTTTGGCCCTGGATGCGTCAGGGCTGGATCTTTCTTGATGATCCGACCGATGCTGGTTCACCACTAGTTTTGAGCGGATTGGTCGGATTGCGAGCGGGCTTGATGCGGAGCCGCTTTGCTACGCTTGAGAAAGATGCCGCCCTCACGCTTGCTCACATCTGCGGGTTGCAGGCTCGAAAAATCAATGGCACGAAAGACGTACAATACGACGGCCGCTAGGTTCCGCCAGCGCTGGCCATCCCGCGCCGGGCTCCGACACTCTATTGCGATGTTCGACTGATACGCCATTGTGTCGCTCGCACCATAAGCCGGCGATGTTATCGAAGGACCTGCGGGGTCGATAGGCTAAATGCAACGGAGGTTTTACCTTCGAAACGATAAGGCGCTGATTTACGGTGGGAAGTGGATGCCTACCTCCGTCTGCGACGGGCGCGCATAGCGCCATTCTCGGCTCCCCTATCTACGGCGACACCCAGGAACGCCTCGTCTCATGATGTTATTCTCTTAGAGGCTGCTCCTCGGTGCACGTCGCACCGCCTTCCGCCCACAAAACAGAGGTGCGGGCTTCGGCGGAGACGACCTTCCTTTTTGGTTCTACGCAAAGGGGCGCGCCGCTTGCACACTCCGGTCTCGCCGACGGGCAGTGGTTCAGCGTGACCAGTGCGCTGCAACCCCCGCCCGAAGGAGTCCGCCTTGGCTATCCAGACGATACCTCAATCTGATTATTATAATTCACCTTATAATCCGAAATATTATTATATATATACAATTGTTTGAGCTCATTCCTAAACCGCAGGTCGGGAGTTCGAGTCTCTCCGGGGGCGCCATCTAAGGCATTGAATTGTCATGCTTATGTCGTCTGCATTGTCCGCGACGGCCACGCAAAAAGCGGATTATAGTTCTTATTATAATGGGCCAGGCGAATTCCGCCGCAGTGCTCGCTCGATCATCACCTGCACCCGGGTTGTGAAGGCGTCCGACGATTCGCGAATCACCTGCCCCAGCTTGGCCGATTCGTGCCGCCGATTCGAGGTGAATTTTTGCCAAAAATTCGATAAATTCGGATAAATTGCCCTTAAATTAATTCCCTTTCGCCTTTCAGATCAAGGTGTTACGACGATTTTGAAAAAAATTTCGGAGGGAATTTAAAGTATTTTTATGTAATGGAAAGACGTCATATATAGCTGCCCGTGCAAAAAACGGGTCACAGAACAGAGGCCAAGAGGTTAGGGCCAGGCCGACATATTTATCGGCAGCCTAAAAGCCATGGGCGAGGCAGCCATAATTGGTACTGTCGCATCCGCGATGCCGAGACCGGTCGCATCTATACGCGAAGCACCAAAACCTCTGACGCGCGCAAGGCTGAGCGAATCGCAGAGCAGCTCTACGCCGAATTCCTGTTGCACCAGCACGGGAAGACCAGCGCAACCTTCTCTGGATTGCGACTCACGGAAACCAGACGATTCGCGAACGTGATTGATGATTGGCTGGCCAGCCTTGAACGCAGAGCCGGCACTGATCCGAAGCGGCTGCGTGACCTCCGCGATAAGAAGCAACTCTGCTTCGCGCCCAATGGGATCGCCGCCAAATTCCGTGACTACGATGTCAGCACGATCACGACGGAGCACATAACAGAATATCTGGCGTTTCAGGTCGAGCACAGCAGGAATGGCAAGCTGGCACCAACGACACAAAAGAACGCTGTCATCGTCCTGGGGCTGATTCTAAAGCATGCGTTTAGGAAGGGGCTGATCACCAAGGTTCCTGAGTTGCCAACGATTCGGCAGGTCGATTCGCCCCGAGGTTGGTTCAATGAATCGGAATACCGCGCCCTCGTCCGAAAAGCGCATTCCTTCGCGAAGGAGGAAGAAGGCAAAGGCAACCTCCCTGAAGCCGACCGTTGGCTCAACATGGCCGACTTCATCATCTTCATGGTTGGCAGCTTCCTGCGCTCAAGCGAGTGGGCCTCGCTTCAACGCAAACACATCGAATGCGAGTTCAGGCCACGGGCGTACCTCCGAATTGCCGTCATCAAGGGCAAGACCAAGATGCGCTACACAACGTCGTTGCCGGAGGCTGCAAATGCCTTCCGGCGAATGTGCCGAAGAACTGGTGGTGCCCTATACGGCACACTAGAAGATTATGTCTTCCTTCCTGAATATCCCAACCGCCAGACCGCCCTTGAACGGATGTACGACAGATTTGAGAAACTACTCGCCGCCACCAAGCTCAAGCGAGACGCGATGGGTAAGGTGCGGGTGATCCATAGCTTGAGGCACACCGCGCTCATGTTCGGCATCAAAAAGGGCGTCGACCATTTCATGTTGGCCAAGAATGCGGGTACGAGCGTCGATCAGCTGGAACGCTTCTATTGTAGCCACTTCACCGCTGACATGAACTTGGAGGAACTTCATAAGGGGAACGATCTATTGAAGAACTAAGCGGTATTTGCGGTTATCTAAAGTATTAATCTTTAAGAAGATGCTTTGGAATGAATCGCAATACTAATTTTTTTAAATCACAATACTAATTATAGGGGAGGTCTGGCTAGACTTTAGCAAGTGAAGTACTTGACAATAGTTGGGATTTTCAGATTCGTTCATCTGACGTTAATCTTCAAAATTTTAAAGACGCTTTTGTCGCGATTCGGCGCGAATGCTCGCCCTAATAGTGGTCAGCAGAGCCGTCTCTGCGTCTACAAAAATGGTATTTCTGTGACGTGTACGAAAATATGTTGTAAGTTATACTTGAATTTCGGTAATGCCTCGAAGGCATTAGAATAAATTGCCCTACCGAATTGCTTCGAAATTATTTTCTTAGAGGATTGGTATCCTGTGCGGGGCAGGGTTCTCCCATTTCGATTGGGTGAGCTTTGCTTTTAGGGAGATGGCATATTTCGGTGCGGACCGTTTTCCGCACGCTGACTCCGCGCGTGCTTGCGCGCCGCTAACGTTTACATAGTTAACCATCAATTAGGTCGCTAAGATTGTGAGGTAGCCATGAGTGTAACAGTGGAATCAGACGAAGAATTTCCGTCTCCAAATTTGGACGAGCGGATGAAAGCCTTGAGCAAAGCCGTCGAGGGCTGGCAGATAGAATTTCGTAAAGCCCGCGACCGTCTATACGGCATTCTGGGAGATATCTATGAGCTAGCCGCCAAAATGGGAGATGATACTGCTCACAGGGATGCGTTGATCAGATGTGTGAAGCAACGCGAGGATGTCAAAAAGAGTACGCGATGGAGCGCGGAAGGCAGAAACATAGTGTATATCTTGCTCGTCGGCGCCTTTGGGCTTAGCGAGGACATGAAAACCCGGCGGAGCCAGTGGCAAGGTTCGATCGATCGAGCGCTGCAAGAGAACATCGGAAGGACCCGAGAGGCCTTCATCAAGCTGGTTAAGAAGGAGGGGGGTCTGCGCAAACTTGCTAGCAAACCTGCCAATGACACATCCGAGTCAACGAATGGGTCAGACTCTTCTGAGGCTGCGAACTCGAACCCGAGCACGCCTGGCCGGTCGTCGTCCGCGAACGAAAACTTCCCGGCAAATGTGCTCATCCTTGAGTCATTCCAGCCGCAAAAGCCAATTTTCGAACTTGAGATTGATGACGGTGATTTCATCGACGACGTTGCTGTCTTGCTTGTGAAGCGAATGAATGCGGCGGGCGACAAACCTAAAATAGAGGTGCTCAAGACTATCACGAAGAAGCCTGTCGTTGAGAAAATCGCGGCTGAGGCGATCCAGGAACTCCGCGATCATCAGCGTCGGATCTACACCGAGGCCACGCTTATATATGAACTCAATGAATTCACCTTGATGTACGCGAAGGCGCCCGGCTTTCAAAAGCCGGTGGATTCAAATGCAGCCCTCAAATTTCGGAATGCTTATAACGATCTATGCAAGGATCCCGAATGGGCAGAAAAATACGAGCTCAAGGGCAGCAAGTGCGGGACCGTCCTAATCCAAAATGACGGTCACGTCGACCATAGCAAAATTGAAGTTGTGAACGATGACGCTCATAAATGGGATCCGGCGCAGTATATTAAGGGAGTGCCCCTTGGGAAGCTCGCTCCTTACGATCTAACCGGGCGGCTAGAGCAGTGTGAAGCTGGATTAAAGAAATATTTGGCTGAGCGTCGCCAGTTCCTGGACACCTACCAACAGATACAAGCAAAGAAGCCGAGAAAGAAAAAGTTGACCTCGCAGCAATCGGGCGGGGCGACGCTTGAGGCTTGGCTCAACCAAGGAGATGAAGCCGATGAGGCAGAACCAGACAAAGAAGCAGGGCCAGACAAGACGGAAGAATGAAGCAAGGAGAGGTCGGGATCGCGAACATCGTTTGTGAAGGCTTGCAAACCGCCAAAGCATTTCTAAGCGCCGCACTACATTCTGGGCGCAGTTTGATGGTAGCAGAGGGGGATGATGTCCGGGTCATTCCCTTCCCGCATTTATCCATTTTTCAAATCAAGCATGTCGCAATAGCGGCGGCCGAAGATGCGATCGTTTTTACAGGCGGCGGCCTTTTTCAGACCTAGGCGTTCTAGGGCCATGCGGACGATATGCGCATCCTGTCTCTTGATCCTCGGTGTGAGCCTTGCAAGGCCGGCGATGGCGGAGAGTTTGTGGGTGGGTATCTATCAACATGATATCACCCTGGCTCAGCAGACATTCGAAACAGGTCAGGATATCAAGGCGGGCTGGATTGGGGATCCGATAGCGACCCTACATTTTATCGGGCGTCCCGCGCCCCACATTTTGATTTCCAAGAGCCTGAATGACGGAACGGATTATATCGCTGCTGGGCTGAACTGGACCTTCGGATCGGAGCTCTATGTGAGGCCAGGGATGGGGCTGTCTGTGAATAACGGCCCACGACGAGCATATCGCGAGGGCCGCAGAGTTGACCTCGGCTCGCCGATCACCTTCGAACCGGAATTGGCGGTCGGATGGCGGATCAATCCTAAGGTCGCCGTTGAGGCCTCATGGATTCACCTGAGCCATGCCACCTTGTTCAGTCGCCAAAATCGAGGAATGGACTCGATGGGTGTGAGGATGATCTATCACTTCTCTCACTGACGAGTCGTGACCGTGTCATGACTGTGCGGGTTTGGCCTAGGGTAGAGATAGCCGACATTTGCAATGCAAGTCGGCTAACGCCGACATTCCCGCCATTAACGGTCCGCCTTCGTGGCGCTGGTTCTTGCCGGACATTCAGCTGGGCGAAGGGTGCTGGCAAAGATAGTGGCCCGCTGAAATCCTCCGCCATAGCGGCAATTCGCTGCAAGCTTTGGGTGCGCCAGAAGCAGTCATTGATTTTACCACGCGCCCTTATCACGAATCCGATTGACATAGGCAGCGCTCGCTGACGAATAACGCCTGCGGTTTGTATGAGGCCAAGAAGAAAATGATAGACTCGGCATTGATCGGCGGTGCTGCAACCGGGCTAGTGAAAGCTTGGCGTAGCGGAACGAAAAAGACACGAATTGCGATCTCATTAGCAGGGATCGCACTATCATTTTCGGCCCTAGTACAAATAGGCGCTGACTCTGAACTTTTTTTTAGGCCAGTCGCGAATTTGATATCGGCAGCATTGGCGCTACCGGCCATTCTTGTTCTTTTCTTTGCGGGCGCATCCGTCGCGGAAGAACGAATTACGGAGCAAAGAAACGAAATTAAAGAGGCCGAGCAGCGCCTACGGTCCGACCCCGACAAAGCCACTAATGCCTGGGAGGTCGCGCGACTTAATTTGCAAAGCTACATAGATCGGAACCTTTCGCAAGTTTCCTGGATATTTGGATTAATTGCCCTCGTAATGATGGGGGGATTTATCTTGGTTGTTGTCGGGGTTGTAGAAGTTTGGAGTGACCCCGCAAGGCTGCCTTCATCTATCGTAGCGGCAGGTTCCGGAATTGTCATTCAATTCATCTCTGCAACGTTCTTATTCGTGTACAAATCCACGAACGAGCAGGCTCGCGATTATGTGGAGATGCTAGAGCGAATAAATGCAGTGGGCATGTCAGCTCAGCTTCTGGAAGGGCTCGCGGAAGAGCGATTTGAGCTACGTGATACAGCGCGGGTGGAGTTAGCAAATGGGCTCCTATCAATGTACACCCCTCCAAGAGGCTCGATGTCAAATCGGTCAAAGAAGGCCAAGGCAACTACCTGACCCGATCCTTGCATTTATCGCCGACATAACCAACCTTCACGGCGTAAGAACCATTCCTTGAAACCTGCCATAGGTTCATCTGACTTGGTAGGCTGCTCAAACGCTCGGAACAGAGCCTTCGGTTATCGACAACATTGACGAGATTGCCGGCTGGATCATGAAAAAGAAACGCCGAAGTCTCCAGGCTTCGGTGACCGGGCCGTGAGCGAGAAGCCCAAGGCTTGCCACGATCGTCCGCGATGGCCCCTCAAAGCTGTGGATCGCCGCTTCGTTCTTCCTTCGTTCCATGCTATGGATCGAACATGATCGAAGAACTTGATAGGTGCTTGCCATGACTGGCGAGGATGACGAGGCCCATCTCGCGGCCGTCGAGGCGATGCTCGTCGCCGAGGGGATGGCGGAGGCTGCCGAACTACTTCGCGAGGCCGATGCCGATGTGGAAGAGACAGGTTACGACAATTGGAACGGCGGCACCCGGCTCTATACTGTCTTCCTATCGATCGACCCGGCCAGCTACGGTCGCCTGGGATCAAAGCGTACGACAATCGAAGAGCAGATCACCGCGCGGGTAAAAGCCGTCTACGAGCAGAGCGACAATTGCTGGTTCTCCGCCTCGATCCGCCCTCAGGTCAAACCACGGCCGGACTGGCGCACCGCGCCGGCGAGCGTATCGCGTCGTGCACGGCGCAATATCATCGATGGGCTCAAGGTCGACAACATTGCCTGGATGGGAACGCTTGGCGACGTCGAGTTCCTGCAGCGGCTTTGGGATCTGGAGGCGCTGCCCTCGACGGACTCGCGCTACAAGGATGCTGCTGGCGACATTTGGCAGCATCGCTGGAACAATAATGACTGGGAAGACGACTGGATCTTCGAAGACAGGCGTTTCGACCTGATCGACGGGCCCGCCGACCGGTTCCTCGCCTTCCTGGCGGAGATGGTTCACCCAGTGGTGCGACCGGACCGCAACCAGGCGCTCGATATGGTGCGCGCTTTCAACGATCAGCTTCGCCCGGAAGGCTGGATGCTCGTGGAGATCGAAAAGATTGCGGGACGCCCCCGCTTCGTCGCGCAGGAGATTGGCGAGATGGGCGGTCGCTCGGTCATGCGTGCAAGGACTGTTGCCGACGCGCTCGACGCGGCCTGGATGCAGAAGGAGATCGAGCGGCTGGAAAATGCCGTCGATCGCGATCCTGCGCTTGCAATCGGCACGGCCAAGGAATTGGTCGAGAGCTGCTGTAAGACAGTGCTAACCAAGCGGGGCGTTGCTTACTCGCCCGCCGCCGACCTGCCCGCCTTGACCAAGCTCGTCGCGAAGGAGCTCGGGCTTGTTCCCGAGGATATCACGGACGGTGCCAAGGGCGCTGAAACGATCAAGCTCATTCTGCGCAATCTCGCGGCGATGACTCAATATCTCGCCGAACTGCGAAGCCTATATGGATCCGGACATGGTCGCGATGGTCAGCATAAGGGACTGCAGCCGCGTCATGCTCGCCTAGCCGTCGGTGCGGCAGTGTCATTCATCGACTTCGTCACCGAGACGTATCGCGAGCGGCAGTTCAAGGAAGAAGCAAGCTCCTCCTCCTCGTCCTCCTCCTCCCTCGCCATGACGGCCCGCAAGCAGGCGAACTGAGCACGGCGGTCAGGACTGGCTTGCCAGCTTATTGATCGTTTGACGAGATCTGCAGCCTGCGGAGCAACTTTTCCAGCGTCTGCTGATAATACGCCTCCGATGTAAAATCGGCGTAGAGCTTGCCCTCGAGAAAGGAAGGGAGTTCGCATTTATCGATCATCAGCGGCAGGACCACAACCTGGCCGCCCTTGATCTCGCGATTGATTGCGATCTCAAGCTCCTTTTGCACCCAGGGCGCCTCGACGGATTTCGGCGAGAGGAAGACGGCGATGAAGCGGCTGTGCGCAAGTCCCTCGGCGATTTTGCGCGTCAATGAATCGCCGATCTGGATTTCCGCTTCGTCTAGCCAGATGGGGACGCCTCGCGCGCTCAAGTCATCGCGGACACGTCGCACGAAGGGTTTGTCGTCGCTCGTGTGACTGAGGAACAAGCCGTGATAACGGGCGGCCGGAGGCGCCTTTGCGCCAAGCGCAAGCGCGTCGACAATGAGCGCGCGGGCGGCGTCCGGAGAGGTCGGCGCCGTGGTGAGCCAGCCGCGGATCTGACCCTGTTCGAAGCGTCCGCCAATGCTATGGCCGTCGGGAGTCCATGCAAGCGTCTTGATGGCCTCGACCGGCTCGGACAGGCTCATCCCCCAGACCGTCTTTCGCAGTACGTCCAACATCTGGGGAAAGGGCCATTCGTCTTCGACTTTGCCGATCTCACGCCCCTTGCGAACGGTCGCGCCGCTTTTGCGAACCGCGCTGTGAACCGCAGGGGCGCAATAGCCGAGCCAAGTCTCTCGATAGCCGAAGAAATTTTGCCGCTGCGAGGGAGCAAGACACCAGATTACGGTAGCACCCCGATCCATCGCAGCGACAAGCTCGGTCGAGCGTGCGTCGGGGTCGAACAAAGAATCGATATCGTAAGTCTCTCGGTGGGCCTTTAGCCGATAAAGTTCACCGTCTGCGGCGGAAAATTCCGTCGGCCGCCCGAACAGAAAGTGAGAGAAACTCTGAGGATTGATGATGATCGCGTCATATTCGTAGAGCGGAAACGCAGACTTGTCGCCGTCGACCTCCGCGCGGCACAGGCCGAGCGTATCGATCTCCACGCCCTTAAGGGCAAAGTCATCACCCTGTTCGAGTCCAATCGTCAGTAGCCGGATCATAGAGTCCTTCAAAAATCCTCGCTCGGCAAACTCGAAGGCTACCGCGGCTTCACCATCTTACACTTACATGGCAAGAATTTGGACAGCTGTGATGAAAGACTGCCTTCTTCAACTGATTGAGTGGAACCGAAGTTTGCATCGAAGCCATCCGGATGCAGCTCTACCGTTCGGTTTCGGTCGGTGGGCCGAATAGGTTCGACGAGCGAGCATAAGCGCGAAGCGCAACAGCCGACTTAAGTTTTTCGTTCGGACACTTTCTTATTGTCTGAACCTTCGGCCTCAGCTGCTTTCTCCATCCGCTCCAGACCTTCGAGCAGTACCTGACGGATAAAATCTCCCTGCCTCGTCTTTCCTCTCAAAGCATCGATGCGCGCCTTGGTGCCACCCGGCAAGCGGATGTGCATGGCCTCATCAAAGAGCTTCGGCTTCGTCACCCT
>Ga0207667_10001244_pt1 | contig 31938 bp, 23 predicted proteins | sample KBSCornC52_FD_184301 | JGI IMG/M metagenome (GOLD analysis project Ga0207667, IMG submission 184301) | Corn rhizosphere microbial communities from Kellogg Biological Station, Michigan, USA - KBS Corn C5-2 (SPAdes) (version 2) | ecosystem: Host-associated > Plants > Roots > Rhizosphere > Soil ...
ACCTCAGTTGAGGACGAGCGCTATCAGCTTGTCGACCTTCCGCATGATTCGATTCCAGCCAATCAGCCCGGAGCGCCTGCAAATGCGGCAAAATGGGTCGTCGGCTCGTCCCCGCTGAATCTGCGCGCCACAACGCTGGGGGATGAGCTTCGCCTGGCCACGCAGGGCCGGGCACGTGTGTTTTCCGTTTCGCTCAAGGATCGGGCTGCAATTCTTCCAGCTGGGCAGGCTGCCAACGCTGCTTACTGGGTTGACCCGATCAGTGGTCATTTCACGACGTCAACGTATTACGAGCAGCATCTGCCGGCTTGGGGCTTGACCTTCAATAATAGCGGCAGAGCCGAGCAGGCTGCGCGCGAAGCAAATCTCCAGAGTACGAAGCAGTTCTTCAATCAGGTGGGCAAAACACCAGCAGCCAATAGCTACGAACTCGACTTCGCGAAGGCGCTGATCAAGAACGAAAAGCTCGGCCAGAACGGCGTAACGGACCTGCTGGTAATCTCGCTCTCGGCAAACGATCTGCAGGGACACCAGAACGGGCCGGATTCGCCTTCAGAAGAGCAGATGATTCTGGCGCTCGACCACGACCTCGACAGTTTCAACACATGGCTCGATCAAAACATCGGACTCACCAATGTGTGGATGGCGCTGACAGCCGATCACGGCGTTGCACCGATTGCGGGTGAAGCAGCAAAGCTCGGTATCCATGCAGTTGCCGTCAACATGGGTAAAGTTTACGCGCAGTTGAACGCAGAGCTCGACAAGCGTTTTGTGCACGGGGAAAATGTCAATTTCCTGATGCCGGATCCTGACCTGCCGCACGTCGTACTCGATCGCAGAGCCTTTGAGAAGGCGGGCGTCGACGAGAAGACTGCCGAGGATACTGTCGCGGCTCTGCTGCCGGCTGCTGTGGCTGCGCAAGATCCCACCCCCTCGCCGACGCTCAGATCCGGGGCCTCCGCCGAACCCGCAGAGAAGAGGCTTGCGCCCTCTCCTCATGTTCAGTACACGTTCACACACCTGCAGATCGCCCATGGCGAGTTGCCCCCGACCGACCTTGGCCGCCGGGTGGCGCATAGCTACGTGGATCATGGCAACTGGTTCGTCATGATGGTCTTGGACGCCTATCAACGTTCGGGAAACAGCCAGTTCGCCGGCACTACGCACTTCAGCCCCTGGTCATACGACCGTCATGTGCCGCTCGCTTTCTACGGCGCTCCGTTCATTCCGGGCGAGTATCATGAACTCGTGGCTCCTGTGGATCTCGCGGTCACCTTCGCGTCGCTCGCTGGCGTTAACAGGCCATCGGCGGCCGTAGGTCATGTGTTAACTAGGGCGCTGAGGCCAACGACTTCAGGTAGCGAGCACTAACTGATGGTCTTCATCGATCGTTATCGGTGCTCCACCGGCTAAAGGAAGATTGTCAACAAGTGAAACCCGACATGAAAGTGATGCTGGCCGGTATTGAATTGGCTTACCCGGTCATTGCTGCCAGCGGCACTTTTGGCTACGGCATCGAGTTTGAAGAGATCATCTCGTTTGAACGGATCGGCGGATTCGTCACGAAGGGCATTTCTCTTGAGCCGATGCCCGGTCACCCCGCTCCTCGCATCATTCAAACAGCAGCGGGCATGCTCAACGCCATCGGCCTGCAGAACATCGGCGTCGAAGAGTACATCACTAAAAAGCTTCCGCCCATGAGGCGCTATCCCGGTTGCAAGGTCATTGTGAATGTCTTCGGCTGCACGGTCGGGGAATATACGCAGGTCATCGAGCGCCTCAACCAAGCCGAAGGAATCGCAGCCTACGAACTGAATGTGTCCTGCCCAAATGTCCACGCAGGTGGAATGGCATTCGGCGCCGATCCCCACGAACTGGAGTACCTGGTGGGGAAGGCAAGGGAAGCGACCACCTGCCCAATCATTGTCAAACTCTCGCCGAACGTGACTTCGATCGCTCAGATGGCAAAAGTATGTGAGGACACCGGCGCGGATGCTATCAGCCTCACCAATACCTTTATGGCCATGTCCATTGACGCCGAAACAAGGCGTCCCCGATTGACCAACATTACTGGTGGACTATCCGGGCCTGCCATCAAGCCGATCTCGCTGCGGATGGTGTATGAAACCGCACGCGCCGTAAAGATCCCCATCCTTGGCATGGGCGGCATCGTCACCGCGGAAGACGCGGTGGAATTCATGCTGGCCGGCGCTACAGCCGTTCAGGTTGGCACAGCAAGCTACGCCGATCCGCGAGCCACCGAGCGCCTGGCCAAGGACCTCGAATCATGGTGCCGCAGCCACCAGGTGGAACGGGTCTCAACCCTAATCGGCGCGCTTGACGTCTCTCGCCACTGAGATTCATTGCACAAATCGACCTCAGAACGGCAGGATCATCCCTCTTTTGCTTGCCGCAACGTCAATTTTGGCAGCTGAGACCTGGAACACATCTCCCGCCGCAAACGAAGATCACAGAGATGGACAGCGTGATGTAGATCATGCTTGCGTTATTAGATACATAAAGGTGGGTGATTTATCACACGTGTGATGACGCTCACAGCCCACCGTCCATTTTCAAAAGTACCTTCGTTCAAGTTATCCGGCAAAGTCTTAGGTCCTTCATCCATTCTGTTCATCCATCAATAAGCTCTGCCGGTACCTGCATTACGAGCGAGGTAGGCATGGTCAATTCCATTTGGAATTCGATGGAGAAAAAGGGCTACAGCCGCAGAGATTTCCTGCAGTTCTGCGCAGCAGCCGCCACGGTAGCTGGATTTGGTCAATCTGGCGTTGCGCAGGTGGTTTCTGCGTTCGAGAAGAAGGAGAAGCCTGCGGTTGTCTGGATGCACTTCCAGGAGTGCACCTGCTGCAGCGAGTCGTTCATCCGATCTTCGCATCCCATCGTCGCGGACGCGCTGCTTGACGTGCTCTCGCTGAACTACTCTGAGACGCTGATGGCTGCTTCGGGATTTCAGGCCGAAAAGAGCCTCAACGACACCATTAAGAACAACAAGGGCAAATACATCGTGTTGGTTGAAGGCGCGGTGCCCATGGCCGATGAAGGCGTCTACTGCATGATCGGCGGCAAGACCGCTGCCTCCATTCTCCAGACCGTAGCCAAGGATGCCGCTGCCGTCGTCGCATGGGGCAGTTGCGCTTCAAACGGTTGCGTGCAGGCCGCGAAGCCAAATCCAACTGGCGCTACGCCGATTCACAAGCTCGTGGACAAGCCCGTCATCAACGTACCCGGATGCCCTCCGATTGCCGACGTGATGATGGGCGTTGTCACCCATCTGCTCGTCCTCGGACAGATTCCAGCGCTTGACAGCCAAGGCCGGCCAAAGGAATTCTACGGACGCCGCGTTCACGACACATGCTATCGCCGCCCCAATTACGATGCCGGCCTGTTCGTGGAATCGTGGGATGACGATAACGCGCGCAAGGGATATTGCCTGTATAAGATGGGCTGCAAAGGTCCCGTTACCTACAACGCATGCTCGGTTGTGAAGTGGAACGAAGGCACCAGTTATCCGATTCAGTCCGGCCACGGCTGCATTGGTTGCAGCGAAGAAGGTTTCTGGGACAACGGCCCGCTCTACCAACATTTGACCTCATTCCCGGGATTCGGAATCGAGAGCACAGCCGACACGGTGGGCACCGTCGTCGGTGTCGCCACACTGGCCGGCGTCGCCGCGCACGCTGTGGTCACCAACGTTCGCAAGCGCAGCGTGATTGCTGAAGTGCACGCAGAAGATCAGAAGGAGTCGTAACCGACCATGGCACGTGTTGTCGTCGATCCGGTAACTCGCATTGAAGGCCACCTGCGCATTGAGGCAGTGGTAGAAAATGGCGTCATCACCGACGCTTTCAGCTCCGGCACCATGGTCCGCGGCCTTGAAAAGATTCTGCAGGGACGCGATCCGCGGGACGCCTGGGCTATAACCGAGCGCGTTTGCGGCGTTTGCACCACTGTTCACGCTCTCACCAGCGTGCGTGCTGTCGAAAGCGCAATCGGAATCTCTGTGCCCCCGACCGCAGAACTCATCCGCAACATCATGATGACCACGCAGTACGTGCAGGATCACGTCGTCCACTTCTATCATCTGCACGCGCTCGATTGGGTCGACATTGTGAACGCCCTCAAGGCCGATCCGAAGAAGGCCGCTGAGTTGGCGCAGTCCTACTCCAAGTGGGACAAGAACACCGCCTCGTACTTCAGCGCGGTTCAGGACAAAATCAAGGCATTCGCCGCCAGTGGACTGGGCATCTTCGCCAATGGATACTGGGGTCATTCGGCGTACAAGCTTCCGCCCGAAGTGAATCTGATTGCGGTTGCGCATTATCTTGATGCACTTGAATGGCAGAAAGAAATCGTAAAGATTCATGCTGTGTTCGGAGGCAAGAACCCGCATCCAAATTATCTGGTTGGCGGAGTACCGTGCTCCATCAACATGAACGAAGTAGCCGCCATCAATTCCGAGCGGCTCAACCTCGTGTCACGCCTGATAAGCCAGGCCGATGAATTCGTCAACGAAGTGTATATTCCCGATCTCCTCGCTGTTGCATCGTTCTACAAAGACTGGGCCAATTGGGGTGGCGGCCTTACCAACTATCTCAGCTATGGCGAGTTCCCAACCAAGGGCTATGCGCAAGTTGAATCTTTCAAGTATCCGCGCGGTGTTGTGCTCAATCGCGACCTGACTCACGTGTATCCGGTGAATCCGAAAGACTCGCAGGAGATCAAGGAGTACATCGCCAGCTCGTGGTACACCTACGAGGGCGGAGATGGCGTCGGCATGCATCCATGGGCAGGCGAGACCAAGATCAAATACGCGGGTCCCACGCCTCCGTTCGAAACGCTTGAGGGATTCGAGAAGTATTCGTTCCTCAAGACGCCGCGATGGAAAGATAACGCCATGGAAGTAGGCCCGCTTTCGCGACTTATCGTCGCCTATGCATCTGGCCGAACTGATGTGCAGGAACTCGTAAAGGATACATTGGGCAAGCTGAATGTTCCCGTTGCTGCGCTCTTTTCAACGCTGGGCCGCACGGCCGCTCGTGGGCTGGACGCAGCTTTGGCCATGATCTGGCTCAAGGAGTTTTACAACGGCTTGATAGACCAGGTGAAGAGCAACGAAGTCTCGACATTTAACGGCGAAAAATGGGAACCAAAAACGTGGCCCACCGAGTGCGAAGGCGTCGGATTGACTGAAGCACCTCGCGGCGCTCTCGCGCATTGGATCAAAATCAAAAAGGGAGCCATCGACAACTATCAGCTTGTGGTGCCGACAACCTGGAACGGCTCGCCGCGCGATGCAAAGAAGCAGCGCTCGTCGTTCGAGCAGTCGCTCATAGGCACGCCGGTAGCGAACCTTGAGCAGCCGGTGGAAATCATCAGAACCATCCACTCCTTTGACCCGTGCCTGGCCTGCGCCGTGCATCTGTACGATCCGCAGGGCAAGCACCTTCACCAGGTTTCATTCGAGTAGAGGCCTATGAGCACTCTGACAACTCCAGTAAAAGCTGCCTCATCTGCGGCCGTCAGCCATCCGGTCGAGTATCGCAGGGTGTATGTCTGGGAACTGCCGGTCCGCGTGTATCACTGGATCAACGCGGTAGCCCTGGTAGTACTCTGTGTTACCGGCTACCTCATCGGCGCTCCGTTGCGCCCTTTCTACGCGGCCGAGGCCTATCAGCAATACTGGTTCGGCTGGGTGCGATTCCTGCATTTTACAGCGGCCTTCATTTACGTGTTCAACTTTGCGGCACGTATCTACTGGGGATTCGTTGGGAACAAATACGCAAGGTGGAACAATTTCTTCCCGATTACGAAGAAGCAGCGCCAGGAGATTATCGACGTCGTTAAGACTGACGTTTTGCAGGTGAAGATGCACGGCGAAATTTCAACCGGGCACAACTCACTGGCGGCTTTCATTTACTTCCTAACCTTTGTTGCGTTTGTTGCGCAATCGATCACCGGGTTTGCGCTCTACTCAAGCATGAGCAACTCGTGGTTGCCACGCATGTTCACATGGATTGTGCCGTTGATGGGTGGCGAATTCGGTGTGCGCTACTGGCATCATCTGCTGCTGTGGTTCTTCGTCACTTTCATAATTGTCCATATATACCTGTCCTTTTATCACGATTACATAGAAGGTCGCGGCACGGTTTCATCCATCATTGGTGGGTGGAAGTTCGACCGTGAGAAGTCCAGTAAGTGAGCCGGTGAACGTCTACCTGCCGGTGCATTCATAGCTATTGGAACGGGCGCAACTGCGAATGCGGTTGCGCCCACCAGACTCGCCGCACAAGCCGAACAGTGATTCAAAGCTGGTAGCTTAGAGTGAAAGCTGTTTTGAGGTGCCCTATCCCTGCAAGTTTTAAGACGCTCGTTCTTGGTCTTGGCAACGTCCTCATGGGGGACGAGGGCATCGGCGTCTACGCGGTCCGCCAATTGGAAAAGCATCCCCTGCCGCCCGGTGTTGATTGCCTCGATGGTGGTACGGGCGGATTCACGCTACTTGAACCGCTTGAGGACGCCGATCGAATCATCATCATCGATGCGGCCTCCGACGGGAACCCGATCGGAACCGTGACGCGTACCACTCCGCAATTCTCGCGCGATTATCCCCCCACCCTCACAGCGCACGACGTAGGTATGAAAGACCTGCTCGATATGTTCTATATCCAGGGCGGCGAGCACGAGATCATTCTGTACGCCATCACTATCGATCCCAAGCAGCCCATCCTTATGAGTCTTTCGGAACAGGGCGCAGCTGCAGCCAATGAAGCCGTGAAGCGGATTCTTGCAGAACTAAGCCCTGGACCACAAGCCAGCTAGCTTCTCCAGCGCTGACTTGCCCCGGCGCCGCAGATCGGAGCCACAAAGATTGCGCTATCTAGGTCTTGCGCCACCACCCCATCTACCAGCGCAAATAGCTGAGAATGTTTGCAAATCGGACCGATTTAGTCTATTATCTAGCCATGGATTTGATGACCTGTTGTCGGCTTTGTACGCTGTAACGCGCGCACAGCTAACTTTGGTCTGGAAGCCCATTCGTAGTTCCAAGTTTTCTGTAGCCCGCGATACAGCCAAGCTGTCGCGGGTTTTTTAGTTTCCGGAACAGAATCTGTTACAAAAGGGATCGATGATGAGCCAAACTGCTGAAATCAAAGAGACAAAAGCCCAACGCACGGAACGTTTAAAGCTCGCGAAGAACCCCTGGGAAGCCTTCAATGAGGTGCGTGAGTTCGCCCGCAGCGGCCGTACCAGCGTGCCCCCGGAATGGGCGGGAATGTACTTCAAGTGGTGGGGCATTTATACCCAGGGTGACGGAGTTGGCGCCGTGGGCGGCAAGGGAGGCGAGGGCCAGGCTTCCGATTGGTTCATGATGCGCATTGGCATACCGAACGGGATCGTTACGCCCAGCCAGCTGCGTACCATCGGAAAGCTCACCCGGAAACATGCTCGCAATCTGGCCGATATCACAGTGCGCCAGAACTTCCAGCTTCATTGGCTCAGCATTGAATCGTTGCCTGAGATCGTCGATACTCTCGACGCAATTGGCCTCTCCTCCAAAGGCGCCTGTGGCGATGTGGTCCGTAATGTCACCGGATGCCCCCTGGCCGGAATTGCAGCGAACGAAATCTTTGATGCATCACCGATCGCCTTTGCAATTTCGAACGAAATGAAAGCGAATCCCTTATTTGTAAACCTGCCGCGCAAGTTCAAAATTTGCGCAACGGGCTGCGCCGATTGGTGCACCTATCCCGAGATCAACGACGTTGCCTTTACACCCGCCATTCGCGACGGTGTCGCGGGATTCTCTCTGCGCGTAGGCGGTGGCCTGTCGAAAGAGCCGTATCTTGCCGTTCGCCTGGATGCTTTCCTGCTTCCTGAACAGGCCGTGCCGGCAGCGCGCGCAGTGGCCGAGATCTTTCGCGATGAGACGGTGCTGCGCGAAAGCCGCGACCGCGCCCGCCTCAAGTACCTGTTCCTTCGTGAAGGCTGGACTCCCGAGACATTCCTCAGCGCATTGCAATCACGCGTGGATTTTCAGATTGCGCCGGGAGTTCCCGAGCAAGTGCCCGACGATATACTTCGCGACCACGTCGGCATCCATCCGCAAAAGCAGGCCGGACTCTCGTATATAGGCACCTCGGTGCTCCGGGGCCGCATGACCGGCGAGCAGCTTGAAGCAGCAGCGGAGCTCGCCGAGCGCTTCGGTGGCGGAACTTTGCGCGCAACGGTTGCGCAGAACCTTATCTTTACGGATGTTCCAACGCACCAGGCAAACGAGCTCGCCAAAGAACTGGGCCAGATCGGATTGCATGTCGAGGGCTCAATGTTCTTCCGCGGCGCCATCGCCTGCACGGGAACCGAGTTCTGCAAACTGGCTATCACGGAAACGAAGGGTTTTACCAAGTGGGTGGTGAACGAACTCGAAGAGCGGCTACCCCAGTTCGATCAACAGCTGAAGCTGCACGTAACCGGTTGCCCCAACGGTTGCGGCCAGCACTGGATCGCCGATATCGGGCTTGAAGGCAAGAAGATCAAGTATGAAGGCAAGATGACCGATGCCTACTACTTTTGCCTGGGCGGCTCAGTGGGCGAGTTCGCGGGTACCTCGCGGCCCGTTGGTTATCGTTGCCCGGCTCCTTTGGTGCCGGAATCGATCGAGCGAATGCTTCGTGAGTATCTTGCCGGACGCAAACCGGAAGAAAGCCTGCGGTCTTGGTTTGCGCGTCACACGAACGAAGAACTGCGCGCGCAGCTTGCCGGTGAAGTATTGGAACCAGTGGAGCGCGATCTTCCGCAGGGCCGCGTGCCTTCTGCGGTCGCCGAGTAGGTGAGCATGAGCCAAATTCAAAAACTCAGGAGCTGACATGAGCCTCTTGCCAATTTTCGTGAATCTTGAGAACCGCCGTGTTCTGCTGGTAGGCGCCGGCAACGTTGCGCTCGAGAAGATTGGCTCGCTCCTGAAAACGGGATTGCGGCTGCGCGTTGTGGCACCCCGAGTTCTGCCGGAAGTGCACCGGCTCGCATCAGAAGGCAAGCTCGAATTGACCGAGCGCGCATTCGAGCCGGAAGACCTCGATGGAAGTTTCCTCGTAATCACCGCCACCGACTCACCTGAAGTGAATCACGCGGTGTATCGCGAGGCCGTCGCGCGAAACATTCTGTGCAACAGTGTCGATGACATTCCGAACTGCGATTTCTTTTTCGGTTCGCTAGTCAGCCGCGGCGATCTTCAGATTGCAATCTCGACAGCCGGAGAAAGCCCCGCCCTCGCGCAGCGCTTGCGCCGCGAAATAGACGAACAACTTCCCCACGATATCGGGCAGTGGCTTGCAAAAATCGGAGAGCTTCGTCGCGAGGTTCTGGAAACGCATCCGCGCGGTGAGGAGCGCCGCTTGCTTCTTCATGAACTCGCTCAGCGCCAGATCTGCGATTCCGCGCTGTGCGAAACGCGCCGGCTTGCAACGTACGGAAGAGAAAGTGAACGAGCCGTTGCCGGAACGGCTTACCTTGTCGGCGGCGGTCCGGGCGATCCAGATCTTCTGACTGTGAGGGCCGTGCGCCTCATTGAAAGCGCCGACGTCGTCCTGCACGATGATCTGGTACCCCAGGCAATACTCGATTTGGCTTCCGCATCGGCTGAGATCGAGAATGTTGGCAAGAGGTGCGGAGTCAAAAACATCACACAGGAAGAAATCAACGCCCTCATGGTTGAACACGCACGCGCAGGTCGGAGTGTGGTACGACTCAAGAGTGGGGACCCGCTACTCTTCGGTCGTGCTGCGGAAGAGATCAACGCTCTCCATGAGGCCGGAATTCCGTACGTCGTCGTCCCAGGAGTCTCAGCGGCCTTTGCCGCTGCGGCTGCGCTCGGTAGTTCGCTTACCGATCGCGCTTGCGCTTCGAACGTGATTTTCTCGAGTGGTCATCACGCGCAATCTCACAACCGTGCGCCCCTACCGGCCCTGGAAGACGCAACCCGCGTTGTCTACATGCCTGGGCGCGACCTGACGCTGCTCGCCGAAGAGTGGATGGCCGAAGGCCTGCCTGCGGACTTGCCGTGCGCCGTTGTCTCCCGCGCCGCGCAACCTGAGCAGGAAGTGATTCACACCACCCTTGGCGCGCTCCGCCATGCACCGCCTGCAGCCGCTCCAAGCTTGCTCATTGCCGGGTGGGCCGTGCACCACGCGAGCCTTTCTGCGGACGTCGACTCGATTGCAGAGCTCAATTCGCGGCGATGAACAGTCCTGAATGCCTCCGCATCCGTGGCTCAGGACGTCCGAAACTGATACCCTAAAAGGATGAAATTCGGCGTTCTTGTCTTTCCCGGTTCCAACTGCGACCAAGACACTTACAACGTGATAGCCGAAGTGGCCGGCCAGCCGGTCACTTACTTGTGGCATGATTCGGAAGATCTCGCCAGCGTGGATGCTGTGCTCATTCCGGGTGGCTTCGCCTACGGCGATTATCTGCGCACCGGTGCCATTGCGCGCTTTTCCCCGGTCATGCAGTCCGTGAAGCGTTTTGCAGACGGGGGCGGCCTGGTGCTGGGCATCTGCAACGGATTTCAGATCCTCACCGAGTCCGGCCTGCTGCCGGGGGCGCTGATGCGCAACGCGGGCCTCAAGTACATCTGCAAACAGGTTCACCTGCGCACCGAAACCTCCAATAGCCCTTTCACCAGCAAGCTGAAAGAGGGTGAAGTCCTGCAGGTTCCAATCGGACACATGGAAGGGAACTACTTCTGCTCGCCTGAAGAGTTTCGCCGCCTCGAATCGGAGGATCGCATCGCGTTTCGCTATGCAACCCCGGGCGGTGAGATTACTGCGGAAGCAAATCCGAATGGCTCATTGGGAAACATTGCCGGAATCCTGAGCGAGAACCGCAATGTGCTCGGCATGATGCCTCATCCTGACCGATCGAGTGAAGCTCTGCTCGGCTCATCGGACGGATGGAAGATCTTCTCTTCGATGATTGAAGCCCTGGCTGCCCACTAGAACTTGTTGTTGACTTTATCTTGAGAGCAGTTCGAGGCCGGTGGTCATGATCGACATACATCAGCACCTCATCTACGGAGTGGATGACGGATCGCCGGATCTTGAGACCTCGCTAGCCATGGCGCGCGAAGCTGCGGCCGAAGGCGTGACCCACATCGTCTGCACGCCGCACGCAAATGATCAGTATTGCTACCGGCCAGACGTGATCGGCGAGCGCCTTGCAGAACTTCGTGAGCACCTCGACGGCGTCATTGAGCTCAGCCTCGGATGCGACTTCCACATGTCCGCGGAAAACGTGGTCGACGCGCTGGATGCACCCTTACGCTATTCGATCAACGGCAGAGGCTATCTGCTGATCGAGTTTCCCAACTTTGCTATTCCCGCGCCAATGATCGATGCGATGTTCAGACTTCAATCCGCCGGATACAAGCTCATCGTGACGCATCCGGAGCGCTATCCGGCAGTGCAGAACAACCCCGAACTGCTTGCGGACTGGCTCCGCACAGGATGCCTGTGCCAGGTGACTGCAAATGCTCTCTACGGCCGTTGCGGAAAAGCCGCGGAAGAGTTGGCGAACGAACTGCTCGATCGAAATTGGATTCACTTTCTGGCAACCGACGCGCACCGCATCAACTGGCGTCCGCCGCATTTGAAAAGGGCATTCGACTACGTTGCCAATCGCGCAGGAAAGGAAACGGCGGTCCGGCTGTGCGTCACAAATCCGTACGCAGCCGTGCAGGGCGCACGATGGCCGGAGCAGCCTGAGCCCTTGGGTCTGGATGATCACGTGCCCTTAAAGTTCAACGCCAGGCGCATGAAGGAAAGGAATTCCAATGGCTCTGAATCGCGCGGGGCGTTCCGCCAGAGGATTAAGAAGTTTTGGAACAAGATTGTCGCGCGGTAGATTCCAGAAATAGCTCAGGTGAGTCCCAGGCCGCCATCGACAGCCAGAACTTGGCCCGTTATAAAGCTCGGTCCGGTAGCGAAAAAGACCACAGCACCCGCCACGTCCTCTGCGGCCCCACTGCGCCGCATGGGCGTCTTTTCGGCAATGTGCATTGCAGTTTGCGACGGCTGCGCATCCATGTCGATCCATCCCGGAGCGACGCAGTTGACTGAAACTTCAGGCGCGAACGCTTTCGCCATGACCTGTGTGAGCATATGCAGGGCAGCCTTTGATGAGCAGTAGTGGCCATGGCTTGCCCAGGCTTGCAGACCGCCCAGCGATCCGATGTTGACAATGCGCCCTCGGACTGCGCGCAGGTGCGGTAAGGCCTCTCGCGCCACCAGGAACGGGCCGCGCGTATTCGTCTCAAACACTGCGTCCCATTGCTCCAGGGTGAGGGAATCGAGTGATGCGGTCTCGAAAACCGCCGCATTGTTTACCAGGATATCGAGCCTCCCGAAGCGTTCCATGACGCCGTCCACGGCAGCGCGGACCGACGCTTCAGAGCGAACGTCGCATGCGAATGCAGACGCACTGGCGCCCATCGCTGAGAGTTCCTCAACTGTGCGGGTGGCTTCTTTCTCTGATTGCCGATACGTGATTGCCACGTCGGCTCCAGCGCCTGCGAGCGCCAAGGCAATTTCGCGGCCAATGCGGCGCGCCCCTCCGGTGACAAGGGCCGATTTGCCGTGCAAAGGTAAAGTTGTCATCGCTTGGCCTGACGCCAGTTTATGGGATGGATGCTACTGCTGTTTCGGAGCGGTCTGATCCTTGGACTTGTCTTCTCCGGAACCGTTGTCCGGCTTCGCAGTTTTTCTGTTTTTTCCGTAAATGGAGTACTGCCCGCCAGGGCGCTTCAAACGGATTTCTTTGTTGATTTCAGGCCTGTCGACTTCGAAGTCGCCGCCGTAGGTCTGGAACCCTTTGGCAATGATCTGAAGGCGCACGGTATCTCCGATCGGAATTACGTCGACCATCGCCTTGCCGTCCTCGTTAGTCTTCAACTCCATAACTCCGTTGTCGCGATCACCTAGAATGGGGTGAAAAATAACGGCTGCATGCTCTACCGGCTTGCCGTCCGCATCTCGAATCACCGAAATTTCAATCCGGCTTGAAGGTGGGGGCACTTTCATTTTCCGCGGGTGGCGCGAACTGTCTTCCTGCGCACCCGTATGCAAGGTACAGAATGTAAGGCCAATTGCAGCTAAAAGTACGGCGAAACGAATCGGTAAACGGCGAGACATGCAGATCATTGTAAACGTTTTGACGTTGGGAGGACTAGGAGGTGAGTGCCGCTGTCAGGCTGGACCGAGTGAGTCTTTATAGGGAGATTTATATGAGCATGTAATACTCATATTTTAATGCAAGCCCTCTTGACAACCTCAGCCGGGTTGACTATCTTTAGCAATTGGAAAGCGAGAGTGCCAGCAACCGGTCGTCTAAACTGCTGAAATCTGCACCCCGCTCCCGTCTTTTGGGTCCGCCACGGTGGTTCCCAAGCTTTCTTTTTGAAACTCAGTCAAAACCGCAACCCGGGCTCAACCCGGCGCGCGTCTGAAGGAGAAGCGAAGCAATGGCAGTAGCATCGGTAGCAACTAAATTTGTCCCGCTCCACGATCGCATTCTTGTTCGCCGTCTTGAAGAGGGCGAAACCATGCGTGGTGGCATCATCATCCCTGACACAGCGAAAGAGAAGCCGCAGGAAGGCGAAGTAATCTCGGTTGGCAAAGGCAAGTCGAACGACGAGGGTAAGGTATTTCCTCTGGACGTGAAGGCCGGCGACAAGATCCTGTTCGGCAAGTACTCAGGCACCGAAATCAAGATCGACGGTGAAGAGTTCCTGATCATGCGCGAGGAAGAAGTTCTCGGCATTGTGAAGAAGTAGTTTCCCAGTGATCGTAGACTTTGGCCGGTGATCAGCATTGACTGACGCCCATCGAGTCTTCAGATCTGGTAGAGCAGACGGAATTAGGTTCAACAATCAATCGCACAGTGCCCATTGAACAATGCGTCAGATTGCTGACGACTGATCACTGATCACTGTCCACTCCGAGGAGAGAGAGAATGGCTAAGCAAATTCTGCACGGTGAAGATTCCCGTCAAGCAATTCTGCGCGGCGTAAATACGCTGGCAGACGCAGTGAAGGCAACGCTCGGGCCCAAGGGCCGCAACGTTGTTATCGAGAAGAAGTTTGGTTCACCCACCATCACCAAGGACGGCGTGACGGTGGCTAAGGAAATCGACCTGAAGGATCCGCTGGAAAACGTGGGCGCGCAGCTCGTCCGTGAAGTTGCTTCCAAGACCAGCGATGTGGCCGGCGACGGTACCACCACTGCAACAGTTCTTGCCCAGTCCATCTTCCGCGAAGGCGTGAAGACGGTTGCAGCCGGCGCCAATCCGACGGCACTGAAGCGCGGCATTGAGAAGGCCGTGACCGCTGTCATCGGCGCCCGCGACAAGGAAGGCAAGTGGGTTGAGGGCGGCGCTCTCGGCAAGCTGTCGAAGCCTGTGGATGAAGGCTCCGTAGCGCAGGTTGGCGCCATCTCGGCTAACGGCGATCAGGAGATCGGCGACATCATTGCGCACGCCGTCAAGGTTGTGGGCAAGGACGGCGTCATCACCATCGAAGAGTCGAAGACCATGCACACCGGTCTTGAGACCGTGGACGGCATGCAGTTCGATCGCGGCTATCTCAGCCCCTATTTTGTTACCGATGCTGAGCGCCTTGAAGTAGTGCTCGACGATCCCTACATCCTGATCTACGAGAAGAAGATCAGCGCGATGAAGGATCTGCTGCCCCTTCTGGAGCAGGTTGCCCGTGGCGGCAAGCCGCTCCTGATTATTGCTGAGGACGTGGAAGGCGAAGCGCTCGCAACCCTGGTTGTGAACAAGCTGCGCGGCACGCTCAATGTTGCTGCCGTCAAGGCTCCTGGCTTCGGCGATCGTCGCAAATCCATCCTGGGCGACATTGCCATCCTCACCGGCGGCAAGGCCATTACAGAAGACCTGGGCATCAAGCTGGAAGGCGTGAAGCTCGAGGATCTCGGCAAGGCAAAGCGCGTCACTATCGACAAGGACAACACGACCATCGTCGATGGCGCCGGCAAGGCCTCTGAGATTGAAGGCCGCGTGAAGGAAATCCGTTCGCAGATCGAGAAGACCACCTCCGATTATGACCGCGAGAAGTTGCAGGAGCGCTTGGCCAAGCTGGTTGGTGGCGTTGCCATCATCAAGGTTGGCGCTGCCACTGAGACCGAGCTCAAGGAGAAGAAGGCTCGCGTTGAAGACGCTCTGCACGCCACCCGCGCTGCTGTTGAGGAAGGCATTGTCCCGGGCGGCGGTGTGGCCCTGGTTCGTGCAATCCCCGCAGTCGACGCATTGATCGGCACGCTGGAAGGCGACGAGAAGATCGGCGCCCAGATCGTTCGCCGCGCACTCGAAGAGCCCCTGCGCCAGATCATCGCCAATGCCGGCGAAGAGGGTGCTGTGGTTGTTGCGAAGGTACTCGAATCGAAGGACCAGCACTTTGGCTACAACGCGCAGACCAGCGTGTTCGAAGACCTGGTGAAGGCCGGCGTCATCGATCCAACCAAGGTCACCCGTACAGCACTACAGAACGCAGCTTCCATCGCGGCTTTGCTGCTCACCACCGAGGCTCTGATTTGCGAGATTCCTGAGCCCAAGGCGGCAGCACCGGCTGGCGGCGGACACGGCGGCATGGACGGAATGTACTAAAAAGGACTGAGCGTCCGGGCAACACGCCTGTGGCGTAAGTTACAAGCAAAAAAGGCCTCCAGCTTCAGCTGGGGGCCTTTTTGCTGCACAAACGCTCAATCTTCTGAAAAGGGCAGCGCCGGAATTGCGGAGCGTTCCCCGCTGAGACTGGGCCTCTAAGGGGCGGTTAGAAAAGCTTGATCAGGCAAGAAAAGGCCTCCACCTTCGGCTGGACCTTTTTGCGTGACGGAAAGGTTCGGCTTCCCGGTTATCGGAGTATCTACCGAATTCTAGGTTCCAGTAATTGCCAGGACCCGCCTGTCGATCGGAGTCGGCGCGGGCGGCGCTTGCCGCTGTGGGCGGAGCCATCCCGCAGAAAGCCATGAGCGCGGAATCGAAAATTCAGACCAGCCGCAGTCTATGCAGACGTAAACGTCCGGAGAAGGGGTCATAGGTGGATGGCTGAGTGTGCGGGGCACATTCCGATAGAGTCGGATCTCCGCAGGAACGACTGAGACAGAATTAGATTGGCACTTCGGGCAAACCATACACAACACCTCAAAAGACGGATCCAGAAAACGGCTAGTAACCGGGGGAGAAATAATCGTAATCAGGGATTAGTTACTTCTGCAACACAAATCGTGCATTTCCAAAACTTAAGTTACCCTCGGAACAAGTCGCTCCTCCTTGCTGCATCGGCACTTAGCGAAGGAACATCAGTACAAAATACAAAACGCGGTGGCCGAAGCCACCGCGTTGAGACGCGCTTTTCGGTTTAGAACGTGAAGCGCGCGGCAATCTCGATTTCCCGCGGTCTTAATGAGAATCCGCTGCTGTTTGCACTCGAGATTTGTCCATACGTGGTTTGGTAAGTTGCCGTGCCCACTAGCGGGCAAGTGGAACCGCAGGACGACATCACGTAACCAGTGCTGTTGATGCCGTCGATGTTCTGGTGATTGGCGATGTTGAAGACATTTGCCAGGAACTGCATACGGTAATGTTCGAATGCAATCTCTTTCTGCACGCGAATGTCATCAACAATGCGCCGCGGATAACGAAGTGTATTCAACCCGATGGCTGGAATAAAAGAGGAGCCCCCGGCGCCATTCCACCCCGTTTGGATTGCCTTGTAGGAGTTATAGCTGCTCAGGCTGAGACTGTATGGCAATCCATTTTGCATTTGGATTGTGTCACTCAGTGTCCAATCGTTCGTCACCCATTTGAGCATCTTGGAAGATGATTGGAAATTCGGCAGCCTGTAAAGCGCATAGGCAGTGAACCTGTTGGGAACATTCCAGGACGAGTTGGCGTAATTGATGCGGGCGTTTGAAAAAGGATCGTACCAATTATTAGCAGTAGTGGTTGATGCGGCGCCCTGCGCAAAATCCAATGCGTGGGCCCACGTGTAGTTCGCGTCGAACGTGATGCTACGGAGCGATCGGTTCAGCACCTCGACTACCATCGCGTTGTAGTTTGAGTTGACATTGCTCGTCAGCTGGCTGATGGCCTGGAACTTGGTGGCCGAGGGGCCAAAAAGCGCTGTGTTGCCGTAGCCAGTGTAGGTCGGAATCTGGAATACCGTCCCGTTCGCCAATGGCCCTTTGCCGGTGCTGTCTGAAACGGTAAGAGCTACCGTCTGCATCGTGGCGGGATTCAGGTTGAGATTAAGAAAATTGGGCAGTTCCCGGCCGAGTGAACCGATATAACTCAGAGCGAAAATCGTCCCCTTGCCAAGATCCTGCTGTACGAGCAGATCGTATTCCTGCACTTGAGGATTCTGAAGGTTCTTAGCCAGGAAGAACGAACTCGGCGTCGCTGCCGCTCCCCCAACACTCATTACGATGTTTGGCAGCTGTGGTCCGGCTGGTGTAGATCCGCTTACCACATTCTTGTAGGTCGTCGTGTACTGTCCGTTCGGGCTACCGGTGTTCAGTCGGACGTTCAAAAGGTTGCCATTGTTGATCCGGCCAAAGTAGATCCCATACCCACCACGCAATACTGTTTTTCCTCCTCCGAAAACATCGTAGGAGAATCCAATGCGCGGACCGAAGTTATTCCCATCACTAGGATTGTTATTCAATCCTGTATACGGAACGAACGCTCCGGTGGCTGTCGTCAGGTTGTCCACCGCCGGTGGGATGGTCTCGTAATCGTAGCGCAGTCCAAGTTGGAGAGTGAGGTGCGGAGCTATCTTCCAGTTATCCTGACCGAAGAAACCGTAGTCCATGGTTGCGATCGAGAAGATCGGAGGTCCAAAACCCTGGTAGAAGTTCGCATAACAGGGATTGTTCCCGACTGCACTGGTTGAAGATGTGGCCGTCGCAACAGCTGAACTGTTGCAGGTTGAAGCAGCCTTGCTCCGGTTGAGCACGTCATTGATGTAGTTGCCAAGGTAGGTGTAGCTGTAATACCCGTTGCTCTCGTAAGTATTGTTGAGCATGTCCCAGTTGTGGACCGTGTCAACGCCGAGCCTCAGATTATGATTGCCATGGTTGTAATAGATAATGTCAGCGATTTGCCACTTTCTCTCGTCGGGCAGGGCTTTGCGGTATGAGTAATACGGCGAACCGAGATAAAAACCACTTGTCGAAGTTGCCAGAGCAACCTCTGGAACATTGCCACCTGCACCAACTAGATATTTCTTCGTATAGTCGGTGTACGGCTGCTGTCCCTCCCAGTTCAACTCGCGGCCATACTGGTAAAGCACTTCATTACTGATGTTGCTGGATATCAGGCTGGTGAGTTTAGCAACGCCGTAGTCCAGTTTCACAAAATCGTTGCCCTGCGTATCTCGCGCATAGTTATCGGTGGAGGTTGTCTGAACTCCGCCCGGAGAATCCCAGCGCAACCGATGAAATAGAAAGCTTGCATGCTGCTTTTCGTTGATTTGCCAATCCACTTTCGGCGTGTTGATTTCCTGATACCCGGCACGCACCACCTGTCCCAGATCCGTCACAAGGTCGGCGATTCCTGCGTTGTAAAGGGAGGCGCCCTGTGCGTAGGTCACGCCCTGGCGCGCTGCCAGCGTGCAGGCATACGCATCAATCGTCGGTCCGCCAGTCAGATAACCGGTTGTGGTGTTGCACGCCTCGCCCGAGGCCAACGTCGCTGCGGGAAGAGAGTAAAACGAAGAAGGCGATTTTGGAACTCCGACCGCCGGAAAGATTCGCGCATGTTGATCGAAGGTATAAATCCAGAACAGCTTGTCCTGAATCAGCCTTCCCCCCGCAGTGAAACCGTAGATTTTGCGCATATCCTCGGCCTTCAACGGCCGACCGACATACGTGCCTGTCGAGGGATCGAGCGTCGTGATCTGCGAAAACTTGTTATATGCGGCCCAATTGCTCTGGCGGGTATTGAAATATGCTTCGCCGTGAAGTTGGTTGGTTCCACTTCTCGTCACTGAGGTGATTACTCCACCCGCTGCGCGTCCGTATTGCGCTGAGTAAACGCCGCTGTTCACTGCAAATTCGCGAACCGCGCTGGCTGAGGTGGAATAAGCTTCGCGTGTGCGTCCGCGTTCCTCGGCGTAATAGGCCTGATTATCGTCGGCGCCGTCGATCTCTACGTTGTTCAAAAGCGTGCTGATGCCGCGTACACTCACCAGTCCGAAGCCGCTGCTGTCTCCAACAACCCCTGGGGTCGTCATGGCTAGCGCAGACCAGCGTCGATTATTCATGGGAATGCTTTCAAGTGCCTTCCTGTCTAATGTAGAGGTGAAGTCGGGAGATTCCAGGTTCATTACCGGTGTCTGCTCTGTAACCACGACTTCAGAGGATGAAGAGGCAATCGAGAGAGCTGGCGCCAAAGTCGTCGTTTGTCCGACCATGACGGTGACGTTATCGGCGCGGTATTTAGCAAAATTCGCTGCGGAGATCGACACTGTATAGGTGCCGGGCTCCACAAGCGGCGCCTTGAAGTAGCCGCTAGTGTCGCTCACAAGCTGCATGCTGAAACCGGTGGATGGATTCTGAATAGTTACTGTTGCGTTTGGTATTGCAGCTTGAGATTGATCTACTACTGTACCTGCGATCGCTCCCTGAGTCGTTGACTGTGCATGGATTGAAATCGGGCCCAGCGCAACGATGAGAGCGAAAAGAATCAGGCAGGCAATACCACGATGGATGCGAGTGCGTTTCATAATGGTCCTCCAAGTGCCAAAATAGCCTTCGATTTGTAAATGGTTGATGAAAGTGCCCATGTGCTTCGCAAGAATTCCAGTTCTCTTTTTGAGAAACAGATGTTGGTGTCCAATTTGGAAAGCAGGCGCAGCAACAGGGTAGGTAGATTGCGTTTTAAGCACCGCACCACAAGCGGCAAAGTCAACGAATGTGTATTTTCTAAATGGAAAAAGGAATCTCGGGCTTACCGTGGTGTGAATGATCCCTGTAATTGAATGTGCGATTGGCGCCGCCCGAAGAGAACTTCCGGAGCCGTTTTGATTCATCGACCGGTCTACGTATTTCGCAGCCATGCCCAAGCACAAATCCCATTTGAGCAAGTGTGCAGAAAGCACGTATCGAACACCGGCGAGCGAGTTGCAAATTGCCAACGGCGCTCGACGATCCACAGCTCCACAGGCGCTGAATGATTCCGCCCCTTCACGGGATATGCCCGAAAACGTGCGGAATCGCTCGCCGATCTGCGAGGCTGTTTCGAAGTCTGCTCAAATGAATGTTGTTATTAGTGTCTGCTAATTGACGCCAAATGACCAAGCAAAAAAGGTGCTTTAGTTGCGCATTAACAGGCATCAATGTGGAAAAGCAGGGCGAATCCCACTGTGCGGCAAGAAATCGGTTCGCCAGCACAGTTCAGATAATTCTGTAGAAGTTGCTCTACTCCGCCTTCGTGATTCGGTCGGACCAGTTCGTTCTAAGCTGAAGCTTCAGAAATCCAGCTATTCGGTAACCGCTAAAGCCTCGGCCATCTCGGCCAGAATTGCCGCCGCTGCTGCAGCAGCATCGGGCGCCTGTGTGATAGGCCTGCCTACTACAAGATAGCTGGCCCCCTGGCGCAAGGCTTCCGCTGGCGTCGCCACGCGTTTCTGATCGCCCGCATCGCCGCCTGCTGGCCGAATCCCCGGAATCACAAGCACCGCCTCTGGTCCGGCAAGTGCGCGCACAGTGGCTACTTCCTGTGGCGAGCAAACAAAGCCATTGATTCCCGCAGTTAGCCCCATTCTTGCCAAGAACTCCACCTGGGCCGCCGGAGTGCGGTCCACGCCAACCGCTGCAACCTGCGACGGGTCCATGCTGGTCAGCACCGTCACGGCGAGTAGTTGCGGAGGATCCGCCAGACCCTCCAGAGCCGTTCGAGCCGCCGCCAGCATTGTCGGCCCACCATTTGCGTGTACTGTCAGCATCCTCACTCCAAGTGCTGCAGCCGATCGCACGGCTCCCGCCACAGTATTGGGAATGTCGTTAAACTTCAAATCCAGAAAAATAGAGCAGCCTCGCTCGGCCAATTGCTGAATGAGCCGCGGCCCCGCCGCGACAAACAGCTCCAGGCCAACTTTGAACCAAACACATTGCGAGTCAAGCCTGTTCACCAGATCGAGAGCAGCCTCCGCATTCGGAAAGTCGAGCGCAATGATCAACCGCTGTTTCGCCTCTTCGTGAGCATCAACGCGCGTGGAACTCTGTCTGCCGCAACGCGTAAAAGTCGCATTCAGCCTCTCTGGATTTGGCATATCTTCATGTTAATGCACACGCGCTTCTTTCCCAGTCGACTCCGCACTCCTGCGATTGCCCTTTCGACTAAAGTAGTAAAGGGAGTTTCATGACCGGGAAGAGATCTTCTTGTATGCGTGGGATCGCGTGTCTCGTTGCATGGCTGGGTCTTATCGGCGCAGCCTGGGGTGCAGCCGGTGACACCAACCCCATGAACTACGATCCGCAGGTCAAGGAAGCCTTCAACCATTTCTACAATCTCGATTACACAGGGGCCATTCAGCGCTTTGAACAAATACGTGCCGAGCATCCGGGCGATCCTCAGGCAACCGCATACCTGCTCGAAGTAATGCTGTTTCAAGAACTTTATCGCCAGGATCTGCTCGATACAACGTTCTACGCCAATGATGGTTTCCTCTCCGGCCGGCACGCCACTACCAATGATCCCGCAGCTCGCAAGCGCATCCTGGGGCTCGCTGACGAAGCTGTTCGCGAAGCTGACGCACGCCTGAGCAAAAACCCCAATGACATTAACGCCCTTTTTGCACGCGGGTGGGTGCGCAGCCTGCAGACCACTTATCTGGCCATGGTGGATCGCGATTTTCGTGGCGGATTCCGACTAGCTACAAAGGCAAAGGACGATGAAGAACGCGTCCTCCATCTCGATCCCAATTACGTCGACGCCAAACTGGTGGTCGGCGTGTACCAGTACGTCGTCGGAGCGCTTCCGTGGCCGTTCAAACTCCTCATTGGTTTTGCCGGTATCACGGGATCGAAATCGACCGGCCTTGCCATGCTTCGCGATGCGGGCGAACGCGGAGTAAATACCAGTGTTGAAGCGCGCACTGTCATTGCTCTGTTTCTGCGCCGCGAGGGCAAATACGGTGATGCAATTCAGGTAATCCGAAAGCTTAAATCCGAGTACCCGCACGATTTCCTCTTCCATCTCGAAGAGGCAAACCTGCGCAAAGATGCGGGCGAGGGTATGGCCGCCGTAACCGCGTACCGCGAACTGCTGGAGCAAGCGGCCCGTCCCGGCTATTTCTCTGAACCCCAATTGGAACTGGCCTACTTCGGCCTGGGCGACGCCCTGCGCGGTCAACGCCGCTACTCTGAAGCTGCTGACGCTTACGAAAAAGCTGCATCTACTAAAAATGTCGGCCCTGAGCTCAAAATCCGGTCGCTGCTCGCTTCAGGTGAGTGCCGCGACGTGATGGGCGAGCGTTCCAGGGCTATAACGGACTACCAGGAAGCCATCGATGCCGGACCAAATACTTCCCGCGCCGATACTGCCCGTAAACGCCTGCGTACGCCCTACAAGGACAACTGAATCGCCGCGAAAGGGAACCGCAACCCGCGCCAATTCGTATCATCGAAAAGATCGTGATTTTCAGTAAGGAGCCGGTCATGGCCGTTTATTGTCATCAATGTGGAACAGGGTTACCCCCGACCGCGCGCTTCTGTTCGAGTTGCGGCACAGCCGTTCACGTTCCGCAACCCGTTCCCGGCAGGCCGCTGTTGAGACCCCGGGAAGGCCGCCAGATCGCGGGAGTTTGCATCGCACTGGCGCGGGCAAACGGATGGGACGTAGCCGTGGTCCGCATCGTAACCATCCTCGGAGTCGTTATCACCGGCGGCGTTTTCGCCATCGCCTACCTCGCCGGCTGGATCGGTATTCCTGAGGAGCCACTTGGCTTATCGGGCGGAGCCTATCCTCCCGGCAGCGGAGCCTTTCCTCCCCATCTATGAGCTTTTTTCACTCATCCTCCGGAGCACGACTTGCCTTCGACGACCTCGGCACCGGCCTGCCGATCGTCTTTCTCCATCCCACGCCACTGGATCACGATTACTGGCGCCCGCTCGTTGAGCGCCTGCCGGGAGTACGCGCCATCCTGCCCGATCTGCGCGGTCATGGAGCCTCTGAACTCGGAACAAATCTCCCCAAGGACGGATTCAGCCTGGTCCCCGATGCGCCGGTGCTCACAATGGCGCAGCTAGCTCAGGACACACTAGAACTGCTCGATCACCGTGCCATTGACGAAGCGGTTTTCGCCGGCTGCTCTATCGGCGGGTATATTCTGCTTGAACTCTGGCGCCAAGCTCCGCAGCGCATGCGCGGTCTCGCTTTCATCTGCTCCAAAGCGCAGTCGGATACGGAGGCTGGCCAGCAGAAGCGCGTCGTCAACATCCATCAAGCCCGTGCAGGCAATCTAAGTTCAATGTTCGATGGAATGGCGCAGACGCTCATCGGTGCGACAGCCCGCAGCCAGCACCCCGAAATCGTTTCGGAGCTGCGCAACCACATGACACTTACGCAAGATGCGCTCATTGCGGTGCAAGCGGGTCTCGCCACGCGCCCCGATTCCACGCCAACCGTAAGCACGATCAATGTCCCGGTATTAGCCATTGCTGGCGGGGAAGACTCAGTAGTTACTCCCGGTGAAATGGACGCATTCCAGGCAGCTCCCGGCGGATGTTCGTATCACGTGCTGCCGAATGCCGGACATTTTTCGGCTTACGAACAGCCTGAGAAAATCGCTGAAATTACCATTGGTTGGCTTACGAAATTCCGGCGCCGAACGGCTCCTTGACGTCGTATCGGGGATACTGGGCCATCAGTTCTTCCACCCCCGCTACAGTCTTGATGCCGCCTCTCGCTCCGGAAGCCATGCAATTCAAAGCGGCAGCTCCGCATGAGAAATCGAGTTGCCGCTCGAGCGGCCACTCCTGCAGTAAGCCATAGATGAATCCCGCACGGAAGATGTCTCCGGCCCCTGTCGTGTCCACTACCGGAACGTGATATGCAGGGCTGTGGATCACCTTCTTTCCATCCCACGCCAAAACGCCATGTTCTCCCAGGGTGGCGGCAGTCACGCGACAGCCAAAAAGCACCTGCATGCGGCGCAGGCAGCGCTCAAGATTTGGCTCATTCATTAGCTTGTGCGCAAAATCGTTGTTCACCAGCAAGTAATCGATGTGCTCGAGTAGTTCGTCTATCCCGGGGTACGGATCATCGAGATCCGCGGTAACCGGAACGCCAGCCTCACGGGCCCATGCGGCGGCCTGCGTCGCGGCTGCAGTATCACGACCGTCTACGTGCAGTACACGCGCATTCACAATCCATTCGCGCTTCAAATCTTCTGGCAGCAGAACCATCTGCTCGTTACGCTGGCAAAGCACGGTTCGATCGCCACCTTGGTCAATCATGATCACGTTGTGCAAGCTCGGCGCGTCATTCACTGTGATGATCTGTGTTTCTACCCCGGCGATGCTGAAAGCCTTGGCGTGCACGAAGGCGGCTTCATCGTCGCCAAACTTGCCAACGTAACGTGTGCGCAAGCCCCACGTCTGGCACGCTACACACGTTGTGGCAACTTGCCCGCCGGGCATTACTGCGCGGTCGCGATACTCAACCTTCGAGCCGGGGCTAGGGAACTCGGTTACGGCGATCAGGGTGTCGGTGGCATTCAGCCCAACGCCCACAACGTCCACTTTGGGGAACTGCGTCATGCGTACATTGTAGTGGCTCCCTGCTGGTATTTCACAGACTTGCGTCCCAATGCTGTACGCTCAAGACAGGTTTCTTTTTCGTTTCGGATCCCTTTCGTGACCCAATCAAATATTTCCTCGCGTCCATACGTTCGTCCCCAGGCAGGCGCCGCGCTACATTGCGGAAAAGTCTCTCTTGAAACTCTTGCCCGTCGCTACGGCACGCCGCTCTACGTTTACTCAGCCGACCAGATTGCCGAGCGGCTGGCGCTATTTCAGAAGGCATTTGCAAGCAGAGAACATCTGGTCTGCTACGCGGTCAAAGCCAACTCCGCATTGGCCATTCTCAAACTTCTCGCCGACCGTGGCGCAGGCTTTGACATCGTATCAGGCGGCGAACTTGAGCGCGTGCTTGCCGCAGCGCCCAAAGCTGCAGGCCGGGTTGTATTTTCCGGAGTGGGCAAAACAGCAGCTGAAATCGATCTCGCACTCCAGTCGGACATCCTCGAATTCAACGTCGAGAGCGATGCTGAACTCGAGCTGCTCGCCGCGCGCGCGAAGAAGATTAAGCGGCCGGCACGTTTCGCCCTGCGCGTCAATCCCGATGTGTTCGCCGACACGCACCCGTACATCTCCACTGGGCTCCGCGAACACAAGTTCGGCATCGACATTCGCCGCGCCCTCGCAATTTACAAGAGTGCAGCAGGGAACCGCTGGCTCATTCCGCACGGTATCAGCGTCCACATCGGCTCGCAGATCCGTTCAGCACAGCCATTCGGACAGGCGATGCAGCGAGTCAGAAAGCTTGTCGATCAGTTGAGCCGCGAAGGCATTCACCTCAAGAGCGTCGATGCAGGTGGCGGTCTCGGCATTGATTACCACGGCGGAGCTTTCGATGCGACCGCCAAGGTCGCCGAGTACGCCGCGGCCCTTCAGGATGCGCTCCAAGGATTCGAAGGAAGCGTCATGATCGAGCCCGGCCGCTTTCTCGTCGCGCAGGCCGGCGCCCTCGTAACGCGCGTGCTCAACGTCAAGCGCAACGGAAAAAAGACATTCGTCATCACCGACGCTGCCATGAACGACCTCATCCGTCCCGCGCTCTACCAGGCGCATCACGACGTAATTCCGGTACGTCCGCGTTCCGGTGCGCCACGAAGCGTTGATGTGGTCGGTCCCGTCTGCGAGTCAGGCGATTTCTTCGCACGGGATCGCAATATTACACCGCTCGAGCCAGGCGACCTGCTCGCCTTGCTTGACGCCGGCGCTTACGGCATGGCGCAGAGTTCAAACTACAACACGCGCATGCGTCCCGCTGAAGTGCTGGTCGAGGGGTCAAAGGCCCGCCTTATCCGCCGTCGCGAAACCATATCAGACTTGCTCGGGCCCGAAATTGACCTCGCATAGCAAAAGCTGCCTCGGGCCTGCATCGCTGCTTCTCCCCCGCGCCCGTTCTGCTATCTTGTTGCGCAGGAGAAGTCCGCAATGCAGGTTCGACTGAGTGCAGTCTTCGCTATCATCATCACAGCTCTTATGCTGGCCTCCTCCGCACCATCTTTCGCCGATCCGCTGATTGTTAAAACGGAATTGGGCAAGGTTCAAGGGAAGGCCATCAACGAAGCCAAGGTGCGAGCCTTTCTCGGTCTGCCATACGCCGCTCCTCCTGTCGGCGACTTGCGCTGGAAGGCCCCCGAACGACCCGCCAAATGGAAAGGCACACGCGACGCCACGCATTACGGTGCTCGCTGCATGCAGCGCAATGTCTTCGCCGATATGATCTTTCAGGACAACGGTCCAAGCGAAGACTGTCTCTACCTGAATGTATTCACGCCTGCCGGCGCCAAGACAAAAAGCAAGCTGCCGGTGATGTTCTGGATCCACGGCGGCGGATATAGGGGTGGCTCCGCTTCGGAACCGCGCCACAATGGTGATTTTCTGCCCACCAAAGGCGTCGTGCTGGTCACCATCAATTACCGGCTTGGCGTGTTCGGCTTTTTGGCTACATCCGACCTCGCAAAAGAAGCAGGCGGCTCAGCAGGGAACTACGGCCTAATGGACATGATCGCGGCGCTGCAATGGGTCAAGGCCAACATTGCAAAATTCGGTGGCGACCCCAGCAATGTGGCTATATTCGGTGAGAGCGCCGGATCGTTCGCAGTCAGCACACTGATGGCCTCGCCAATGGCCCGTGGCCTGTTCCAAAAAGCGATTGGGGAAAGCGGAGGCGCATTTGGCAGTACGCTCTCTACCGATCTTCTCGAAGATCGTACCGCGCGTGACGGAAAATGGGTTGAATCACTCGGCGTAAGCTCGCTCGCCGACCTGCGGGGCCTTCCGGCGGACAAATTGCTTGAGGCTCTCGGCCAACCGGGAACGCCAGGATTTTCAGCCGTAGTGGATGGCCGGGTTGTAACCGAGCCCGTACCTGATACCTACGCTAAAGGGCAACAGGCTCAGGTTCCATTGCTGGCCGGGTGGAATCGCGACGAGGGCGGACCCATCAAAGACCTGACCGTCGAGAAATGGAAGACCTGGGCAGAAGATCATCTGCAGAATCGCGCGCAGGAATTTCTACGCCTCTATGGCGGCGACACAGACGAGCAGGCGACGCGCTCATCCGCCGACTTGGCGGGCGATACTTTCATCGCATTCAGCACCTGGAAGTGGATCGTCGCGCATCGCAAAACCTGTGACTTGCCCATTTACCGCTATCATCTGGAGTTAGCCGCGCCGCCCAGCAAGTTTCACCCGGCCACCGCCTTCCATTCTGACGATATCGAGTACGTCTTCGGCACACTGGAAACGCGCCCTGGCGCGGAGTGGAGGCCTGAGGATCGCATTTTGAGCGAGCAGATGATGACCTACTGGACAAATTTCGCCAAAACCGGCGATCCAAATGGTCCGGGCGTTCCGTTGTGGCCGAAGTTGGGAACGGAGAACATGGTTCTTCATTTCGATAATCCGATTACCGTTGCTCCTTCCACAGTCGAGCCCCGCTATGAATTTCTGCAGCAGGGCATGCCTTCAAAGCGCCCGTAGGTCGGGCGCTGAGATCGCCGCAGTGGATTGCTACAAACAGCAAGGCCGCTGCTTAATGCGGCGGCCTGTCTAAAGAAATCTTTCGCTAAGTTCGACGCTATCCGAATCGCAAATACCAGCAGAACGCTGAGAGTTGAGCAGAGGAGGCAGTGGCTCGGCTTTTACTGATTCACGCCCGCAGCGGCAGCAAAGCCGGAAGCCTGCTCGGTAGGAATTGTGCTTTCCGGCGGCGGCGGGGCAAAGCTGCTGTCTTTTGCGTTGATCGCGCTGGAGTAATCAGGACCCAGGCCGAGCTTCTTTAGTGCTCGCGAGTCCGGCATCAGCTTTGTCTGCCAGCCTTGATCAGCCTGATATTTCTGCATTGCAGCCATTGAAGAAGCGTCCCACATGCCCGATGGGACACCAGAAAGATAGTGCTCGCGGATCAATGCCTGCTGAATCTGTGTTGCCCGCTCCGAATCGATGCTCTGCTGGCCGCGTACCCGGCGGGAAGCCTTTCGCTTAATTGCCTTGTGCCGCTTGGTTGACTGGTTTCTCGCCTTGGCCGTTGCCAGGCCGTTTGCTTTCTCCGTGCTCGTCGTACTCCTTGCTGTATTCTTTGATCCGGTTTTCGACTTGCTGCTCGTCTTTGCTTTGCCACTGGTCGGAGCGCGATGCACTCGCGACGCAAATGCTGACGGAACTATAAGAGCGGCCGAAAGAATCATTACTAAGCTTGAACGCGACAAAAACACGATTATGGCACCTCAGTAGACATTGGTTTATTTACAAGGCTAATTTGAGAAGTCTAGCGAAGTCTTCAGTAAACCAACAAGGAAATTCTTCATTCTGTGACTTAAGTTTCAGCCCTGAAAGAAGATAGAGGCGCCTCATCTCGCGGGAGATAAGGCGCCGATTCTCCTATTGCAGGGTTCCGCCAATGTAATTGATACCTTGTTCGGGATGGCGCGGATCCATGACTTCGAACACGACGTCGTCGCCGGTCTTCAGTTTGCTCACTACGGCGTTGAACTGATCCTTGTTCGGGGTGGGCTGCTTGTTCACGTGTGTGATCACGTAGCCCGGAACCAGACCTTGGAGGTCCGCGAACGATCCGGAACGGACCGAAGCGATCAAGACGCCCGAAGTGTGCAGCTTCGATGCCATGGCCGGAGTTACCTCGCGAACCACGAGCCCGAGCTTGCTCTCACCTGCATCACCCTCGCCCCCGGGGGCTGACGGGTTTTGATTGCTCGCCTGTTCGGCAAACACCTTATCGCGATCGCCAATTGTAATTGTCGCGTCGCCTTGCTTGCCCTCACGGAGGTATCCCAGCCGTGCCGTAGAACCTGGCCGGCGGCTGGCAATCTCATCCACCAGTTCGTTGCCGTCCTTGATGGAATGGCCATCGATCGAGTTGATCACGTCGCCCGGCTTGATGCCCGCTTTGTCAGCAGGGCCGCCCGGCTGAACTTCCTGCACAAGTACGCCGTTTTTGAAGCCATAAACGCGTCCAACCGCACCAGAAAGCCCCTCGCGGAACTGGATGCCAATCGAACCGCGTGTCACCTTGTGGCTCGGGCTGATCAGATCGTTGTACACCGAAACAACCGTGTTCGCCGGCATGGCGAATCCGATGCCCTGGTAACCCGCCGACTGCGTGTAGATCGCCGTATTCACGCCGATCACTTCGCCATTCATATTCAGCAGCGGTCCTCCGGAGTTGCCCGGGTTGATAGCCGCATCAGTTTGAATAAAGTGCTGGAACTGACCACCCGCACCTGGATCAATTGTCCGATTCTTGGCCGAGATGATGCCGGCAGTGACAGTCTGCGAAAGTGCAAATGGGCTGCCGATTGCCACCACCCAGTCACCAACCGAAGCACCGTCGGAGCTACCCATCTTTACGGTTGGCAGCGCCGAGCTGGTTTCAATTTTGATTACCGCCAGATCAGTCGCCTTGTCGGTCCCGATCACGCGAGCGGGCCTGCCAAGATCTTGCGTATCAGGATCGGTCGAAAGCTTCACGTAGATCTTGTCGGCCTTCTCCACAACGTGAAAATTGGTGACGATGTAGCCCTTCGGATCCACGATGAATCCGGAGCCGAGCGATTCCCGTACGCCGCCGCCCTGATCACCACCATCGGGAACCTGTCCGCCGAAAAAGCGATTGAAAAAGTCCTGGAAATTGTCCGGCGGCTGATTCTGGCCCTGGCCGCCGCCTGGCTGCTGATCTTCGTCATCATCGCCGCCACCGCCCGGACCCTGCGGAGCAGGCTGAGTCCTGAAATGGAAGTTCCGCGGGTTTCCGCCTCGGTTTCCCGTCTGCTTAGGCAGTGTCTGTGTGTTGATGTTCACCACCGCTGGAGCCACCTGGCGGGCAATCTTCACAAAGTCATTTGGAGGAACCGGAGAGTTAACTACCTTCAACGGAGCGGCATCCGAACTGTTGTTCTGCTGTTCCTGCCCATGCACACCGTGGGCTACATAGGAGCCACCCACAATCGCGGCCGACATCATCGCGAGCAAGGCAAAAGTTGAAGCCATACGGCGATTACGCAGCCGTTCTATGAACGTCTTCATGGGTTCGTTGACCTCGACTGGTAGCTAATCTGAATGATTACACCAGTTGCTATTATAGCGATCTGGAGGCAAACTCGTCTGCCTCGAATGAGTTAGGCCCAGGGATTTGCCTCACCGACTTGCTCCAGATCCCCACCAACAGCGTGGCCGGACCCGGGCGCTTGCGAATACCCGCTTCTTCGCTTTAGACGCCGCACCGAGCAAAAGAGTTGTGGTTCAAACACTCGAATCGGGGCAGTTGGCCCTCTAACGAATCTTGATGCCTCCAAGGTACACCTGCCGACCGGCAACATAGGTTTCCAGAACCTGTGACTTCAGCAATTCCGCCGCTGGAACCGTGTATATGTTCCGATCCAGCAGGATAAAGTCCGCGTCGTACCCCGGCTCCAGCTTGCCTTTTTGTTTTTCAGCAAATTCCGCATACGCCGATCCCTGCGTATACGCGAACAGTGCCTGCCCCCTGGTAATCTTCTGTTCGGGGAAGTAGCTCTTGGTCCCCGTCTGATTCATGCGCGTCACGGCGGCATATAGGCCGCGGAACGGCGTGATCGGCTCAACCGGGTAATCGGTCCCAAACGCCAGCGCCACACCGGCATCCAGAAACGCCTTCCACGCATACGAGAAAGCCGCCCGCTTGGGTCCAAGTCGCGACTCCGCCCAGTTCATATCTGTGAGCAGGTGGCTCGGTTGCATTGAGGCAATCACGCCCAGCTTCGCAAACCTCGCCACGTCCGGGCGATCCACCACCTGTGCGTGCTCAATGCGGTTGCGCGCGCCGGTCGGAATCCCCGGTTGCGCATAGGCGTCCAACGCCATTTCCGCCGCCTTATCTCCAATTGCATGAAACCCAAGCTGAAATCCCGCATTCGCCCGCTGCAGCGCCTGAGCGTTCAACTCAGCCTGTGTGAACTGCGGAAGCCCGGAATTCCCCGGATCATCCGAGTATGGAGCCTTCATCGCCGCCGTCCGCGAGCCCAGCGAACCATCCAGGAACCCTTTCAACATTCCGGTATGCAGCATCGGATCCTTCGCGTCATGATGCGCGCGCATTTGCCTCAGTTGGTCCAGCGGAGCTTTGAACGGCAACCATTCCGTGATCCGCAAATTGAGCTTGCCCGCCGTTTCCAATTCCTCGTAGACAATGAAGTCTCCCCAGTCGCTGTTATCCTGCACGCTCGTCACCCCGTGCATCAGCGCATCTGCAATCGCCAGTTCCGCGCCGCGGACGCGCTCCTCGTGACTACGCGGAGGAATCACTTTCGCCACCAACTCCACCGCCGATTCGCGCAGAATTCCGGTAGGCTCATGTTGCGCATCCAGGTCGATCGCCCCGCCCTCCGGCGCAACAGATTTGCCGCTGATCCCCGCTGCACTCAGCGCGGCCGAATTCGCAACGGCAATATGCCCATCTACGCGCTCGAGCAGTGCAGGATGCCCCATCGTCACGCCATCAAGTTCCTGTCGTGTCGGCAACACCTTGTCAGCCCAAAGCGTCTGATCCCACCGG
>Ga0207667_10001245_pt1 | contig 31911 bp, 22 predicted proteins | sample KBSCornC52_FD_184301 | JGI IMG/M metagenome (GOLD analysis project Ga0207667, IMG submission 184301) | Corn rhizosphere microbial communities from Kellogg Biological Station, Michigan, USA - KBS Corn C5-2 (SPAdes) (version 2) | ecosystem: Host-associated > Plants > Roots > Rhizosphere > Soil ...
ACTGACTTTGGTCGAATCTCACCAACCCAAGGCCGTCATCGTTCTCGCCGATGCACCTTCCCCTGCAGCCACGGCAGGCGCCAGGCTGATGGCCGATATGGTATTCCGGATGTCCGGCGCGAAACTCCCGGTGATCCACGAAGCCGATTTGCAGAAACCGAAGGCCGGAAGCGAGCCGTCCAAGGGTCCGTACGTTCTCATCGGCGAAAGCGGACTCGCCAAGCAACTGGGCGCGACCAGCGAGGGGCTCGGCCCCGGCGGCATCCTGATCCGCACCCTGCCCAATGCCCTGGCGCTGCTCGGTGCTGACATGAAGACCCCTACCGATTCCGGCGGCAGCCGCTATGCGGTGACTACGTTTCTGGACGAGGTGCTTGGGTGCCGGTATCTGTGGCCGGGGGATTCCGGATTGGTAATCCCGCCGCAAGACACCGTGAAGGTGCCGGCGCTCGACCGGAAGTTCACCCCGGTCATCGTCGAGCGACACATTCGGGCCAACGAATACGGCGAGCGCATCCAGGTGGGCCTCGACCAGTTGCTGCTCGACAAGAAGGCGTGGGACAAGGCCCGCCAGATCACCACGCCGGATTGGTTCTTGTGGCAGCGCATGGGCGGCTCGCTCGGCCTGCGCGCGGGCGATGGCTCCATCATCCCGCCCGAGGCCTGGGCCCGCTTTTTAAAAGAGCACCCCGAGTGGTTTGCCATGCAGGCGGATGGCTCGCGCGAGCCGGCGCCCGGGGAACAGCGGCTGCGGCTTTGCAAATCGAACCCCGCCCTCATCGAGGCCATCGTGCAGGAAAAGCTCAAGGAATTGCGGGCCAACCCAAAGCAGACCAGCGTGTCCCTCATCACCCACGATGGTGGGCGAACCGGCTTTTGCCTGTGCCCCGCGTGCAAGGCTCTGGACCCGGCCGAGGGCCGCCCCACGGAAATCTGGACCTACGACCACAAACTGTCTCAGGTCCAAACGATGCAGTACGTCTCCCTGAGCGATCGCATGTTCTGGTTCAACAACCAGATCGCCGAACGCGTGGCCAGGGAATTTCCGGATGTGCTGTTCTGCGGCTCGGCGTACAGTTGCTACACGGCTCCGCCGCTGCACATCAAACTGCACCCGCACGTCGTGCTGCGTTACGCGGGCATGGATTACAACAGCGACAGCGAACGCCAGAAGGGCCTCACCGAGTGGGATGGCTGGGTCAAGGCGGCCTCCATGGTGCAGTACCGGCCGAACTTCCTCCTCGCCGGCCGTCGTGAAGGCGTGCCTGCCATTTATGTGCACAAACTCGCGCAGGACATCCGCCACATGGCGGAGCGCGGCCTGGTCAGCACCGACTTCGATGCCTGCATGCAAAGTTGGTCCACGCAGGGATTGACCTACTACGTGCTCGCGAAGCTGCTCTGGAATCCCAACCTCGATGTGGACGCCGAGATCGACACCTACTGCCGCTCCGGCTTCGGCAATGGATGGAAGGAAATCGAGAACTACTTCGCCCGGCTCGAGGCTTTGATGAACCAGACCGCCGCCGTGAATCATGCGCCCGGCCCGGATACGCCCAACGGCACCATCATGATCCCCTACACCCCGGAAGTCCTCGCCGAATTGCGCGGTTACCTCGACGCGGCGGATCGCGCGACGGCGGGCGACGCGGCCTGCCAACGTCGCATCGCCTTTCTGCGCCGCGGCCTCGATCTCACAGAAATCGAAGCCGCCGCCCACAGCTTCCTGCGGCGGGCCAAAGAACTGAACGCCGACGAAAAGGCCGAAGCCGTCAAGCTGCTCGATCGTCGTTGGGTCATGATGCGCAAGATTTTCACCGAAGATCATTACGCAGTGAACGTGGCCGGCCTTCTCCAGGCCGAAGACCACCGTTTCAAACCCTTGGGTTGGAAAGAACCCAGCGCGGCCGCTCGCGCCAGCGTGGCGACAGTCCCGGCAAATTAGCGACGAAATTAGGCTGAATCGACATTCGGACTAGTGAGCGGCGAGTGGAGGCGCGTCGAGTGTGGCCGACGGCGCTTTCAGTTCCGGATAGTCGGGGTAGAGTTCGTGGGCGCGCTGGGCGAAGTGGCGGAGATCTGCTGCGGGCGTCGAACCGGCCTTGGCGCTCGTGGTGATGGCTTCGGCGATGCGGGTGGCGTTGCTCGAGGAAAGCGGGCCGATTTGCTCGAGATAGTTCTCCGCTTCCCTGGCGCGCCCGTGCTTGAGCAGGAGTTCGATGAGGTTGATCTTCGGCTGGGTCAGGCTGGAATCGAATTTGAGCGCGGCGGCGAATTCCACCATCGCGTCATCTTCGTGGCCGAGTTTCAGCAGGGCGACGGCGCGGTTGTTGTGCCCCGAGGGTTCCTCGAGATTGACCTTCTCCGCGGCGAAATACTCGCGTTCCGCGCCGGCGATGTCGCCTTTTTCGAAGAGCAAATTGGCGAGGTTGTAATGGCTCCGATAGTAGTGGGGCCGGAAGGTGATCGACTTGTGGTAGGCGTAGATGGCCTTCGCGGGTTCGTGATCGTCGGCAAAGATATTCCCAAGATTGTACCAGCCTTCCCACGCCTCGGGATTTTTCGTGACGACGTAGCTCCAGAGGGTCGCGGGATTTTCAAAATGGGCGAAATGCATCGAGGCCAGCGCAGTCAGACCGGCCACGGCGGTCGCGCCGACGGCATGGGGATAAGCGGCCAACCTGGGCCAGCGCAGCGCCACCCGCTGGAGTGCGGCTACGACGGCGACGAGAAGGCCGGGCAGCGCGTGGTACTGCCAGTGGTCGGCGATGAGCGAGAGGGTGAAGTAATTCGTATCGAAGACCCCGAGCAGCGGGAAGAGCATCAGCGCGTAGTAGACGATGCCTGCGGCGACGGGCGCGCCGATCCGCCGCCAGAAGAGCGCACAGCACAAAAGCAACGCGACCAAAAGCAGGCCGGGGAACAGGGTGGTCGTCGCTGCCGTGGTATCGACCCAGCCGCGATACATCGGCGTGAGGCCCACGGGAAAGAGCGCCTTGCCGAGGTAGAACCAGAAGTCCGCGCCGGCCGTTTTCAGGCGTATCCAGAGGGAGAGACTGGTGAGCAGGGAAAGGGATTCGGACCGGTAGCGCTCGAACCAAAGCGTGGTCAGACCCGAGGCCACGCAGAGGACGTAATAGGGGATGAGTCGCAGCAGCAAGGCACGCTTGCCCGGACTGAAAAGATAGAAGGCGGTGAGGAAGACCGGCAGGAAGATCGTCGACGGCTTGGCGGCCAGCGCCGCGGCGAACCAGAACAGCGAGAGAAAATACTGCGACGGGCGGCGATCCCGCGCGTAACGGACGAAGGCGAGCAGGGCCAGCGCCATGAAGAAAAAGGACCAGGTGTTCTTCTGCTCCGCGGCCCAGGCGACGGTCTGGACATTCACCGGGTGGACGGCGAAGAGCGCCGCGACCCACCACGCGCCGGGCAATTTCCACTCGCGCGCGATCCGCCAGACGAGCACGCAATTCAGGCAGTGGACCAGCAGATTCACCAGGTGATACGCCGGCGGATACATGCCCCACATCATCCATTGCACCTTCAGCAGCGACCAATAGAGCGGGTAGTAATTCGGCGCGGCGGAAGTGAACCAAAAGTCGTAGAACGCGCCCGGCTTGCTAAGCAGCGGATTTTGGGAAATGCAGATCGGGTCGTCGAAATCGAAGCCGCGCCCGATGCCGAAGCCGTAGATGAGAAAGGCGAGGACAAAGAGGAGCAGTGTCCGGGTTTTGTCGTTCCAGTATTTCATGCAAAGAGGGTTGGGCGGCGCAGAGCTTTAGCAGGTCCCCGGCCAGATTTACTGCTTTTGATCCGTACCGCCGGGTACGGACGGAATGGACTTCGTGATCACCACGTCCAAGACAGAGCGCAGCTCCGGCTGTCCGGGGTTCAGAGCACAGGCGCGTGTGGCAAACTCATCCAAGGCGCGCATCGGCGGATTGGGAATCTGCAGACCGGCGCGGATGGCCTCGGCAATGCGATGGGCATTCGCTTCGTTCAATGGGCCGGTTTTCTGGAGATGTCCGGCGGCCTCTTTGACCTGTCCGCGCTTGAGCAGGATGGCGATCAAGTTGACGCGGGCGGACGTCTCCGTCGGATCGAGGGCGAGCGCGCGGGTGAATTCCGCCTCGGCATCGGTTTCGCGATCGAGACGCATGAGCGCGACGGCGCGATTGTTATGCGCATCGGCGTCATCGTCCTTCAGTTTTTCGGCGGCGAGATACTCGCGCTCCGCTTCCGCGACCTGGCCCTGCTTGGAAAGCGAATTGGCGAGGTTGTAGTGGCTTTGAAAATAGTCGGCTTTGACCTGGATCGATCGTCGATAGGCGGCGATGGCCTGGGCCGGTTGATGATCATCGGCCAGCACGATGCCGAGATTGTACCAGCCGATCCAGGCGTCCGGATTTTCCGCGACCACATAGTTCCACAGACTGCGGGGATCTTCAAAGTGGGCCAAGTGCGCGGAAGCCAGGCCGGCGACTCCCAACACCGCCAGACCGCCCGCGGCATTGGGATACGCGGCCAGGCGGGGCCAGCGTTGCGCGAGGCGTTGCAATGCGGCGACCACGGCGACAATCACGCCCGGCAGCGCGTGGTATTGCCAGTGATCGGCGACCAGCGAGTAGGCGAAATAATTCGTGTCGAAGATGCCGAGCAGCGGGAAAAGCATCAGCGCGTAGTAAATGAGCCCAAGCGCGATCGGTGCACCGATCCGGCGCCAGCCCAGCGCGCAGGTCACCAGCAGCGCGACCAGCAGAATTCCCGGCAGGGCGGTATGCGTCGTCGCCGAGGTATCGACCCAGCCGTGATACATCGGCGTGAGATGAATCGGCACCAGCGCCTTTTCGAGATAGAACCAGAAGGTTGCGCCGGAGACTTCGAGACGTTGCCAGAGGCTGAGCGTGCTGAGGAGCGATTTGGCGGCGACGCGATGCTTCTCAAACCACACCGTGGTCATCCCCGCAGCGAGACCGAGTGCGTAGAAAGGCACGAGGCGCAGCCACACCGCGAGCGTGCCTTTTTCCCGGCGGAAGCCATAGCAAATCGCCAGGAAGACCGGGAGGAAAACGGTCGAGGTCTTGCAAGCCAGCGCCGCGGCGAACCAGAGCAGTGAGAGGCCATACTGTGCCACACCGCCTCCGGCTCTCTGCCGGATGAAGGCGAGCAACGAGAGCGCCATGAAAAAGAATGACCAGGTATTCTTCTGCTCCGCCGCCCAGGCCACGGTTTGGGCATTTACCGGATGCACGGCAAAGAGCGCCGCCACCCACCAGGCGCCGGGCAACCGCCACTCGCGGGCGATCCGCCAGACGAGCACCGCATTGACGCTGTGCATGAGGAGATTGACGAGGTGATAGCCGATGGGGTTCGTGCCCCAGAGCAGCCATTGCCCGCGCAACAGCGACCAGAAGAGCGGGTAGTAGTTGAACGCCTCGGAGGTGAACCAATACGTGTGCAAGGCATCGGGCCGCTGCAGGAGCGGATTGTCGCGGATGTAGACGACGTCGTCGAAATCAAAGCCGCGGGTGATCCCAAAGCCGTAGATGAGAAAGGCGAGCGCGAAGAGCAGGATCGCCCGGGTTTTATCGTTCCAATATTTCAAGCAATGTGGCCCTCCGATGAGCGCTGCCGAAGCCTGCCGGCGAGCAGCGCGCCGATGAGGAGGACGAGAGAGAGCAGCGAGACGAGCCAGCCGATGCGCCGTTGAGGCAGGCTCCGGTAGTGGAATTCCACGGTGTGATCACCAGCCGGGACGGCACACGAAACGAGCGCGGAGGGACCGTCCGGGCCGGTCAGCACGGGCGTGCCATCGACCGTTGCTTCCCAACCGGGGAACCAGAATTGCCGCAGCAGCGCATGACTTGGCGCGGACGCGTGCAAGCGACCGCGATAGCGATTTTGCGGCACGTGCGTCGCGGAGCGGACCTCGCCATCCGCGACCTCGATCATTTGGACGGGCGGAGTGGCCGGTTGCTGTTTCACGTCGCGCGGGAGGAAATCGTCGCTGCTGGTGGCGCGTTCGTGCATACGCCGCAACTCCCCCGCGGTGGTGGAGCGCCCGAGGAGGAGGATCGATCCGGCGGCTTGGAGCGCATCCACTTCGTCGGCCGGCAAAGCCGCCAGTTTCCCCGTCTGCCGGCTGGCGACGAGGAAGCGCGCTTGTGAGTAGTAGGGGAAATAGGCGGCCATGATCACGACGATCATCCCCACCGGCGCGAGGAGGGCGGCTCGTCCGCCGAGGGCAGCCAGACGGTCTGCCACGGGGATGGCGCAGAGCGCGGCGCCGAAGACGACCAACCCGAGAAAGCGCCACGGAAATTGCACATACTTCACCAGCGGGAGCGTCTCCCAGAGGAATTGCGATCCACGGGAACACATGAAAATGCCGATGGCCATGACCAGCAGTCCCACGATGCTCCACACCACGCGGCGTTGCCCGGCATCGCCGTCGCCCTGCTGCCGGGTGAGCAGCATGACCAGCGCGGTGAGGCCGGTGAAGAGATGCGGCAGGCCGATCTGCAGCGGCATGGCGTCGCCCGGCTTCGCGCCGCTAATGCCGAAGCCCCAGTGCGGATCGAGGAATTGCCAGCCGGTGACGAAGTGGCGATGGAAATCGAAGTATCCGCCGGTGAGACTGGCTTCGGCCTGGGTGAGGGGACGTCCGCTCATCGCCGGCCACCAAAAGAACGTCGCGAGGCCGACTCCGAGCACGCCTACCACACCCGCGAAGACCAGTGGCAGAAGACCGCGCCGCGGCCCAGCCAGCGCCCAACCCGCGGCGATGCACACCGGGAAGCCGATGAGGGCCATGATATTGTGGGTGAAGATGAGCGCCGCGCTGGCCAGCGCGCCGGTGACCAACCCCCCGCGGCTGCGTTGCGCCAGGAACCGCTCCGTGCCCCAGACGATGAGCGGCAGCCAGAGAAACGCGGCATGCTCGGCGAGCGCATGGCGGATGAACATGTCCACCAATCGATACGGCGCGACCATGTAAAAGACACCGCCCACACACGCTGCCCAGCCGGAAAGGTGGGTGGAGGCGAGCCGATACATCGTGAGGCCGGAACCGAAAAGGACCAGCAGTTGAGTGACCTTCAGGGCCGTGGGCAAATCGCAGCCCGCCAGCGCGGGAATCTCCACGACGTAGTAAACCAGCGGCGCATAGAATTGGAAGATGGGCGAGCCGTAGCCGGAGTAGAGATCGGGCGACCACGTCGGAAAGAAATCGCCCGCCCGAATGGCGGCGTCGAATTCCACCGCCCGGGCGAGATCGATCCAGGCCGAATGCCCGGCCAGCATGGCCGGGCCCCACATGCTGCGGGTCACCGCCACGGCGACCAGCAGGAGGATCAGGAGATGAAGGAGGACGGTCTTCCGGGTGGAAGCAGTCTCTGCCGACGCCGAAAGGGGTGTTTCGCAATGAGTCCGTTCCACGGGTTCAGTTGGTCTTACGGTAGACAAGGGAGTGAGAAGGTGCAGGTGCTTCAGCAGGACTCTTGCCTGAGATTCCGGAGGGCGGACATGCAAAACCGTGGCTTTCTTTTTCCGAGCGAGCCTGGAGAAACATCCAACATCCAACACCCAACGCCCAACATCCAATGGAAGAGACGTTCCCGCCCCTCGCTTGCGCCATTGGGTGTTGGGTGTTGGGTGTTGGGTGTTGGGTGTTGGGTGTTCTGCCCTAAGTCTCCCCCTCTTTCCTGGTGGTATTTGACGCAACTGGCGTAATTTATCCCTGTGAAGTTCGAAACCTATCTGCTGCTCGCCCTCCTCGTTTTCGGTATCTGGAAGACGAACCGCAGTGTGCAGCGCAGCCGGACGGTGCAGGAGCGGTTCTTTACCGTGCGGGCGTCGATTTTCTTCTGGTTCGTGGGATTTCTGGTCCTGGCCGCGCTGCTCCTTTTGCCGGTTCGCGCGCTGATACTCCTGCTTCTCCCGGTCGCTTTCGGAGGGCTCAGCCTGGCCAAATTCTTCCGGGATGCCCGGAACCGCTTGCGCCGGACGGACGAAGAACGCGTGGACATCGAACGGATGAAACGCATTAATTAATCCCGGATTTTTGAACAACCGCTTCCGCAAATCCATCTCACTCCCCGTCATGAAAAACCGCCTCTGTTTCTCCCTTCTCGCCGTTTCTTTTGCATTTGCGATGCAGGTCCGTGCCGCCGACCCGACCCCGGCGGACGATAAGGAGAAGGCCAAGGAAACCGTGAACGTGACCGTGAACAAAGACGAACTCCGCAAGAAATTGACCCCGCAGCAGTACAAAGTCGCCTGCGAAGGCAGCACCGAGCCGCCTTTCCACAACGCCTACTGGAACAATCACGAAGCGGGAATCTATGTGGATGTCATCAGTGGGGAGCCGCTGTTCACCTCGCTGGACAAGTTCGATTCCGGCACCGGTTGGCCGAGCTTCACCCGCACGCTGAAGAAGGATGCGATCGTGGAGAAGCGCGACGAGACCTTTGGGATGGTCCGCACGGAGGTGCGTTCCTCGAAGAGCGACGCCCATCTGGGGCATGTCTTCAATGACGGTCCGGCTCCGACGGGCATGCGCTATTGCATTAATTCGGCGTCCTTGAAATTCATTCCGGTGGCGGAACTGAAGGCGAAGGGCTACGGCGAGTATCTGCCGCTGTTCGAAAAAGCGGGGCAGGCGAAGCCGGAGGCCAAATCAGAAGAGCCGGCGAAGAAGTAGGGCTTTCGAGAGCGCCGCGCTGCGGTATTCCGGGGAGTGCGCCCGTCTCCGGTGTTGGTTTCGGCGTCTCGCCGAAACGAACTTCTCTCCGTAGGGCGATGGGAAGAGCCGCCGCAAGTTTTCAAAGAGCGCGAAGGCGAGGCGTCTTCGCCCGCAGCCAGGACGGTCCCTGGGTATCTGCGCCGTCGCCCATTGAACGGGACGACCGCAAGCTTGCAGGCAAACGAATGCCTTTCAAACAGCGATGCATTCATCCTCCGTCGATATCGAGCCAGTCCAGGTTCCGCGTGCGGTTGCGCGGCGGAAATCCCCGTGGGAGAATGGGGGCATGAAGACCAGCCCATGGGTCACAGCTTTTTGCTGCACGATTTTGGCGATGCTCGCCGTGCACGCCACGGGCGCAGAGTGGAATCTGGTGCGCTATGAGAGCCGCGAATATGTGACGCTCGATAACGTCGCGCAGTTTTACGGATTCCCGAAACCGCCCCCAGTCGATTTGGCCGGCCATTTCACTGCCGCCGCCAACGCCGCGCCAGCCTTGGCGCCGACTGTGGCGACCCTGAATGCCGCCGCGAAGCCCGCCATCCCACAGATCACTTCCACGGCGTTGGCGCCCGTGGCCACCGGCGAGAAGAGTTCGGATGAACCTGCGCCGATCAGCAGCAAGGAACCCCCACCGGCCACGCCGCTTTCCAAGACGATCACCCTGGATTCCGGGAAATCGCAGCTCGAAGTGACGGTGGGTTTGCGCGAGGCATCGATTAATGGCGTGAAGCATTGGCTGGCCTTTCCGGTCGCTTTTCACGATGGGCAGGTGCTCGTCTCGCGGCTCGACCTGAGCAAGATCATCGAGCCCAACCTGCGGCCGGAGTTGATTCCCGGTATGGCGCCGGTGACCACCGTGGTCCTCGATCCCGGCCATGGCGGACACGATAACGGGGCTGTCTCAAAATACGGCTACGAGAAGAATTTCGCCCTCGATGTAGCGCTCCGTGCCCGCAAGCTTTTAGAGGCGGAAGGCTATAAGGTTGTCATGACGCGCGCGACAGACGTCTTCATTCCGCTCGAGCAGCGCCCGGCGGTCGCGAATCATATCCCACACTCCATCTTCGTGAGCATCCATTTCAACTCTTCGAGCTCGAACCTGGCAGCCCGGGGCTTTGAGATTTTCTCCATCGCACCCCGGGGCGCGCCCTCAACAAATGACGTGATGCCGCGCGAACGCGACCTGCGGGAGGAGCCGGGCAACGCGGTTGACCTGCCCAGCGGTGCGCTGGCGGGGAGCGTTTTCCATGCGCTGCTTGGCCAGGTGCCGATGGTGGATCGTGGGGTGAAGCATGCCCGCTTTGCCGTGCTGCGGCTGTGCACCCAGCCGGCGATCCTCGTCGAATGCGGATTCGTAAGCAACGACGCCGAGAGCACGCTCATCAGTTCCGCGGCTTGGCGGGAACATGTGGCGAATGCGATTGTAGACGGAGTGGGCGGTTACAAGGAACTGGCCGAAACGAAGACCCGGCCGAAGGTGATTGCGGACTATCGGCGGGCGGCGACCGGCGAGGTGAACGGTCTCCAAACTGGGAAGCCCTGAGAAAAAAAGGCATCCGGGTATTGCCTGACCTCCGAAAAGCGCGGATAGACAAACTGTTTATCACAGTTCGTAATAAATTCTTCTCTTCCTCCAAAATGCTCTGTTTAACTCGCGGCTCCATGCCCAAGATTTATCCCTCCATTACCCGTCTGCTGACCATCGCGATGTTCGTGACCAGCGCTTTTGCCGACACCGTGACTCTGAAGAGCGGGGAGCACATCGAGGGTAAGATCACCAAAGAGACCGACAAGGATGTCACAATCGAGATCCGTTCGGGCGGTGTCGTGGACGAACGGACCGTGACCAAGACCGAAATCGAGAAAATCGACAAGATTTCCCCGGAAGTGGAGGCCTATCGCGCCATTGATCGCATCCGGCTCCAGCAGAATTCGTTTCCGGCGACCCAGTATGAACCGTACATCGCGGCGCTGGAGGCTTTTGTGAAGCAATACCCGAACAGCGTGCGCACCATCGACGTCCAGAACACTCTCAATGCGTTCGAAGCGGAACAGAAGCGGGTGGAGAGCGGGGAGGTGAAACTCGACGGGAATTGGCTGAGCAAAACCGAGGCGCAGAAGGAGAAAGTGCAGCTCGGCGGTCGTATTGCCTACAACTACATGAAGGCCCAGAGTGCGGCGGGCGACTATGTGGACGCGTTGAATGCCTTTGCCACGATGCAAAAGTCCTATGCCGGCGCGACGACCATGCCGGATGCGGTCGAGCTGGCATTGAAGATCATTCCGGCGCTGAAGGCGCAGGTCGAGCGGGCGATTCCTGAGCAGAAAATTCTCCAGGACCAGCGTGATAAGGGTATCAAGACGGCGTCGGCGACGGACCGTCCAGAGATGCAGGGGGCAGCCAAAAAAGAGGACGACGCCGCGGAAGCCGCCGCGAAGGCGGCTGATACGTCGGGCCGTTGGGCACCGTTTATCAAGATCAGCGCCCCTTGCCTGATTTCGCTGCAAAAGAGAGCCGACGTCGAAGAGAAACGATTGCTGGCTCTGAAGCTCGAGCCGATGCGGGAATCGGTGAAATTGTCCGAGGACGCCAAGCAGAAGCTGGCCAATGGAGACAAGGCAGGCGCCGAAGCCGAGTTGAAAGATGCCTCCCGGCTCTGGCAGGCCAATGAACTCGCGAAGCGGTTGTCTGCGGACATGGTGGCGGAGAAGACGACTGCGTCAGCGCCCGTCAGCGTCCCGGCAGCGTCGGAGCCCGCGGCTGCAGCGGCCACTCCAGAACCGAAGGGGCCGGTCAAGAAGATGGCGCCAAAACCGAAGGCCAGCACGCCGCGACCTTCCGCGGCCGAGGCCGAGGCCAATGGGGCGGCGCCAGTGGCGGTGAAAAAGGATGAGGAAGACGCCCCGCCCTTTTACATGACGCTGCCCGGCGCGGCGGCCATCGTCGTGGGCCTGGCCATCGTGCTCGGTGGAGCGAACTTTGTCGTCAAGATGAAGAAGCGCAAGGCTGAGGAGATCTGAAGAGAAGGACGAAGGCGGAAGTAAGGTGCGCTCCGCGGGTTTTGGATGGAAACATCCGATATCGGAGAACTCTTTTCTTCATTTGCCCCCATTGCACCGTGGGCGTCTCGCTACGCTCGGCTTTCATCCTTGCGCCTTCATCCTTTTCTTTCCCTCTTCCCGTTACGGAGTTATTGAGAACGCTTTCGACCACATCTGCATTCCCAATGACCAACCGCAACGCCCAGATCGACCGCCGCACCAGCGAAACCAAGATCCAGATCGATCTGCACATCGATGGGAAGGGCACGAGTAAGATTGCGACGAAGATTCCCTTCTTCGATCACATGCTCACGCTCTTCTCGCGCCATAGCCTGTGCGATCTCACGGTCAACGCGGACGGAGATGTCGAGGTGGATTTTCACCACACCGTGGAAGATGTGGGCATCGCGCTCGGCCAGGCCTTTACCAAGGCGCTGGGCGACAAACGCGGCATCCGCCGCTATGGCTGGGCTTATCTGCCGATGGATGAAACGCTGGCCCGCGTGGTCATCGACTTCAGCGGACGTCCGTTCCTGCACTACAAGGCGCCGGAAAGCGTGGCCTCGATCGGCGGCTTTTCCTTCACCCTGCTGGAGGAATTTCTGCGCGCTTTTTGCACGCATGCGGCGGTGAATCTGCATGTCGAGATTCTCTACGGTCGCGACGCCCATCACATGTGTGAGGCCGTTTTCAAGGGTCTGGCCAAGGCGGTGGACCAGGCCTGCCAGATGGACCCGCGCGTCGAAGGCATCCCGAGTACGAAAGGGACGCTTTGAGACGTCGGGGTTTAGTGCTTAGTTCTTAGTGCTCAGTAATCAGTAATCAGTAATCAGTTCGTCTTTTTTTCCATGCTCGCTCTCATCGACTACGGCTCCGGCAATATCCACAGCGTCATCAACGCGCTGCGGCGGGAGCATGCCGATGTCGAGTTGATCAGCGACCCCGCCCGTCTCGCTGACGCGGATGGCGTCGTGTTGCCGGGAGTCGGAGCGTTTGGGGATTGTGTGCAGGGGTTGCAATCGCGCGGCCTTTGGGAGCCCATTGCCGAATGGTTGGCGGCAGATAAGCCGTTCCTCGGCATTTGCGTCGGATACCAGATGCTCTTCGACGAGAGCGAAGAATCGCCGGGCGTGCGCGGGTTTGGATTTTTCCCCGGCAAGGTGAAGCGTTTCAGCACGCCGGGGTTGAAGGTGCCGCAGATCGGCTGGAACCAGCTCGACTTGCGTTCGCACCCCCTCTGGCGCGGGTTGCCGGTGCGGCCGCACGTGTATTTTGTGCATTCCTACTTCCCGGCGCCGCAGGTGGAGGCGGATGTTACGGCATTCTCGACGTATGGCGAAACCTTCGCCGCCAGCGCGGCCCGTGGCCGCGTGGCCGGCGTGCAATTCCATCCGGAGAAAAGCCAGGCTGTCGGCCTCGGCATCCTGCGCAATTTTATCGCCTCGGTCCCCGCCGGCACGGCCGCGCGTTAACGGGACGCGCTCCTGCGCGGTTCCCATTTTTCCCGCGGCGAAACCAGAAACGAAATGGGAACGCGCGGGAGCGCATCCCTCCGAAGCATCTTCACCGCGAAAATTTACTTTTTCGTTCGGAAATTGATGCACCACCCATCTCACCGAGGCATTATGGAATTGTGAATGATCCGAAACCATCGCCGGCCGAGGCCGGACTCGAAGTGCGCAGTTATTTTGTGCGCGGGCGCAACGCGCTCGTGACGCGGGCGGATTTCGGGGATCTCTACGTCGATTATTATCTCCATCAAGGGCAGCACGGGTATCAGCACGAGCCTTTTCACGACGAACTTTTCAAGCAGGCCCTCGCGGCAATCACGCTGCATTGCGCCAGCCGCCCGTGGAACGAGTCCTCGGCGTGGACGATCCATTTGCAGGCGCCGCTGCTCAATCTGTTCGTCGCCGGCGACAATCGCCTCAGCACCGTCGTAGGGCAGCTCTTCACCGAGAACGTGAAGGCCGACGTGCCGCAGATTTTTCTCGCCGATGTGGTGCGTGGCAATGAAGCCACGCAGCGCAGCGCGGTCGACTTCACCGGCAACGACATCTTTCGCGCCGTCGAGCGCTACTACCTGCAGAGCGAGCAGCGCGTGGGACGTTTCTTTTCCTTTGGGCCGGAGGATTTCGTTTTCATTTCCGCGCAGCCCCAGTGCGACCTGCTCTGGCTGGAGAAACTCACCGCGGAGGAGATTCAGCTGCTCGACAAGTCCGAACAACTCAGCCTGCTCGAGAAGCGCTCCTATCGCTGGGAGTGCGGATGCACCCAGGAGCGCATGATGGCGGTGCTGGCGTCGGTCATGAAATCGGACCCGGAAGGTTTGTTTGGCGAGGATCCGGTCATTCGCATCAGTTGTCCGCGCTGCGGTGCGCGGCACAAGATCACCCGCGAGGCGCTGGAGGCCTATGTCGGTGCTGAAGAAGGAAAGTAACGTGGATGATTTTACCGAGCGCTTTGGCGGTGTGGCGCGTCTGTATGGACGCGCGGGATTGGAACGCCTGCGCGCCGCGAGGGTGTGTGTCGTCGGAGTCGGTGGGGTAGGCTCGTGGGTGGTGGAGGCGCTCGCGCGCTCCGGGGTCGGTGGGCTGACCATGATCGATCTCGACGATGTCTGCGTCACCAATGTGAACCGGCAATTGCCCGCGCTCGATGGGCAGATCGGGCGACCCAAGGTGGAAGTGCTAGCCGAGCGAGTGCGGTTGATTCAACCCACCTGTGAAGTGGAGACGATTGCGGATTTTTTCACCGGCGCCAATGCCGCTGAATTGCTCACCCCGCGGTACGATTTCGTCATCGATGCAACGGACAAGATGACGAACAAATGTGAGATCATCGCCGGCTGCCGGAAACGGGGAATGCCGGTGCTGACCTTTGGTGGAGCCGGGGGCAAACGCGATGGCACGGCGGTGCGCGTCGCGGACCTCGCGCATTCTGAGCAGGATGAACTTCTGCGCCAGGTCCGCCGGAAGTTGCGGCGGGATTACGGATTTCCGCGCGGTCTTCAGGACTTTGGCGTATCCTGCGTTTATTCTGCGGAGAAGCCGGTATTCCCTTGGTCGAATGGCACCTGCGGCACCGAACCGGAACCGGGTGGCGAAAGCCTCACGCTGGATTGCGCGAGCGGATTTGGGACGGCGACGTTCGTCACCGGTGCCTTCGGCTTCGCGGCCGCGGGCGAAGTGGTGCGGCGGATTGCGAACAGCTAAGGTCGGGTAGGCTTCTTGCCAAGCGAACCTTGTTAGAATAGCCCGGAGCAATGAGCGTTCCGACGATTTTGCCTCTCAGCGAGATGACCCATGCGAACAAATTACGCGTGATGGCATTTTAGATGAACTGTAACTGCTCGAGAGAGTGCGCCTGGTAGAGTTCTGGAGAACATGCCTGTTTTGGTGTTGGTTTCGGTCTTGTGTTTGTTAACGCAAGCTAACCAGCCCGGGGGGCCTGTACAGGACCGTAGCCGGGGGTAACACCCCCGGAACCGATTCCTCAAAAAGACTCGTACCCCGAAGGGGTTGCCGGAGTCTTGGCTGCGAGAAGTTCCGGCGCCACCTCCGGGGTGCAACCTTTTTAGGAACGGTTTCCCGGGGGTGGCGCTCGCCCAGCTCGCTGACCCCCGGCTACGGTCCTATTCAGCCCTCCGGACTGGGATTGGTGCTACGCTAAGTGCTTTCCGAAGTTTTCAGACCGCGCGGTCACTACAACCGCGGTTCTAGTCAACCCGCTGTATTCGGTGTTCCGAAAAGTCTCGTGAAGTTTCCAGCCACCAAGGCGGATAGCGTTTCGGCTGACATGCCACGGACGGCCGCAAGATGCTCATAAGTCATCGCGATGGTTGCGGGATGATTGACCGGCTTGCCGTCGCCGTCGCGCAGAGGGAAAGCGGTGAACTCCTCCGGTGGGTGCATATCCGGTGCATCGGTCTCGATGAGCAGCCGATCTTCCGGAATGTGGCGAAAGACTTCACGCTGACGGGATTTTCGTTCGTGGAGAAAGTAGGCGTTGAAGGAAAAATAAGCGCCGAGCGTGGCGAAGCCGACAACCATTTCCTGTGGCCCTCCGTAGGCGTGGATGAGGAAGCCTCGCTTTGGAAGTGGATGCGCCCGCAGCAGTTCGTCGAGCGCGCCCCAGGCTTTTAGGCAATGGATGGTCACGGGGCGATTCAATTCGGCGGCTAGCGCGAGTTGCGGAAGGAACACTTCCGCCTGCGTCCTGGGGTCGTGACCTTCGATCCAGCGGTCCAGACCGATCTCGCCAACACCGGCGTTGGGATGCGCTTCCAATTGCGTGCGCAGCTTCTCCAGCCACTGCGGTGTGCGAGACGCGACATACCATGGGTGCAGGCCGAATGACGGAATCACAAAAGACTGCTCGCGAGCGAGGGCAGCCACTGCCTCCCAATCCTCCTCGCGGGTGCCATTCACGACGGCGCGATCGATCGGCAACTTGGCGAGTTGCTCGAGAATGGCCGTGCGATGCGGGGCGAGACGCGCATCGTGCAGATGATTGTGCGCATCGAGGTATTTCATGAGGCGAGTTCGCGCTCTGCGAAGGCCCGCATAGTGGCGCGGACGCTGGCCAGGCCATTCAAGCGGGTGGGGGATAGCTGACGCTCCAGCCCAAGCGCGGTGATGATCTCGGGTTCGATGCATTCCACTTCCGCCGCCGAGGCGCCGTCGTAGAGTTCACAAAGCAGGGCGACGAGTCCTTTTACCAAGGCGGATTCCGCATCCATCTGGAAATGGCAATGTCCACGCTCGACCCGGCCGATCAGCCAGACCCGCGAAGAGCAACCGTGCACCCGATTGGCTTCAGTGCGCTGCCCTTCCGCCAGGGTCGGCCACTTTTTACCCCGAGCGACGATGGCGGAAAGACGCTCATGGGCGTCCTCGATCGTCTGATAACGGGCGATCAATCGTTGCTGCTTTTCCGCGAGGGTGGACATGGAGGAAAGATCGAACATCCAACATCCAAGGTCCAACATCGAACATCCAATTCCCAATATTCGAGCACCGGTGGTGGTTGCTATGCTTGTTACCCCCTGCAAACATCCGCCCTATGAAGTTCCCCCTCTTCACCCTTGCCGTTGCCTTTGGCGTTTCCAGTTTCGCTGCGGAGATCCCGCAGGCCTTGCCCCAAGGACAGGTGCCCCAGGATATCCGACTGGGGCCGCTGAAGGAGCTCGACGGCTATTTTCCATTTACCGTCCCACCGTCGAAGGAAGTCTGGGCCAAGCGCGCTGAGGAAGTCCGCACGCAGGTGAAGGTGGCGCTGGGCGTCTGGCCGGAGCCCACCCGCACGCCGCTGAATCCCGTGGTCTACGGCAAGATCGAGGGTGACGGCTACACCATCGAGAAGGTCTATTTCGAATCCATGCCGGGATTCTTCGTCACCGGCAGCCTGTTTCGTCCGCGCACCGAGGGAAAACACCCGGTGGTCCTTTGCCCGCACGGGCATTGGACGGATGCGCGGTTCATCGTCCGCGGCGATGCGGAGATGAAAAAGGAACTGGATAGCGGCGGCGAACGTTCGCTGGAAAGCGGGCGCAGCATGTTCCAATCGCTCGGCATCCAACTCGCCCGCATGGGCATGGTCGCCTTCGTCTACGACATGCTGGGCAATTCCGATTCGCAGCAGATCAGCCGGGAACTGGCGCATGGCTTTGCCAAACAACGCCCCGAGATGAATACGGCGGAGAACTGGGGCCTCTTCAGCCCGCAGGCGGAGACGCACGCCGAGAGCATTGCCGGACTGCAAACGTGGAATTCCATTCGCAGCATCGATTTTCTAACCTCGTTGCCCGATGTCGATGCCTCGCGCATCGGCGTCACCGGCGCGAGCGGTGGCGGCACGCAGACCATGCTGCTCAGCGCGGTCGATCCGCGTGTGACCGTGGAATGCCCGGCCGTCATGGTCAGCACAGCGATGCAAGGCGGTTGCACGTGCGAGAATGCCAGCCTGCTGCGGGTGAACACTGGCAACATCGAATTCGCCGCACTCTTCGCGCCGAAGCCGCTGGGCATGACAGCCGCGAATGACTGGACGAAGGAGATGGAGACGAAAGGTTTTCCCGAACTGCAGCGCCACTACGCCATGATGGGCGCGCCGAATAACGTCACGCTCTGGCCGCACCTGAATTTCGGGCATAATTACAACGTCGTCAGCCGCGAGAATATCTACGGGTGGTTCAACGAACACTTTCACCTCGGCCTCTCGGGCGACCGGCTCAAGGAGCAGGATCACCCGGTGGTCACGCGCGAGCAGTTGACCGTGTGGGATGCCCAGCATCCGCAACCAGCCGGCGGCCCGGATTTCGAGCGCAAGCTGCTGCACTGGTGGGCGAGCGACGCCGAGACGCAGCTCCAGAAATCGCCCCAGAATTTTGAAAAGATCGCGGACCCGGCGTGGAAGGCGATCATCGGCTGGACTGGCTATCATCCGGGCACGACGTTCGAGCATCATCGCGAACTCACCGTGAAAGGGCAGGGGAAGGATTACCACGCGATCATTTGCACCGTGCGCGATTCCAAGGCAGGGCTGGACCTGCCGAGCATCACCATCGACCCGGCGAAATTCAATGGCCGCGCCGCCCTGTGGCTCGATGAGCATGGCAAGGCAGGGCTTTTCACCGAGTCCGGCGAGTTGCGCCCGGAAGTCTGCCGCCTGCTGGAAGCCGGCTGGCGGGTGGAAGGCGTGGACCTGTTCGAGCAGGGGGAGTTTTTGAAGGATGGCCAGCCGGTCGTGCAGACTCGACGGGTGAAAAACCCGCGCGAAGCCGCCTGCTTCACCTTCGGCTACAACTCAGCCCTCTTCGCCCAGCGGGTGCAGGATATCTGCGAGACGTTGACCCGCATCGGCCTGACCAAGGCCGCGACCCAGCGCAACATCATCGCGCTCGACGGCACTGGCCCGCTGGCTGCCGCTGCGCTCGCCGTGCTGGGCGACAAGGTCGAGGATGCCGTCATCAACACCGGGGGCTTCCGCTTCGGCAAGGTGCTCGACCTCTGGTCACCCGGCTTCCTGCCCGCCTCCGCGAAGTATGGCGACCTGCCAGGCGCAGTGACATTGGCGAAGCGAAACGCCGCGAAGATGCTCGTGCTCGGAGAAGGGGAGAGCAACCGCGATCCGGTGGGGTGGGTATTGAGCCATTAGAGCGTTGGATCGCGAAAGCGGCTGAGCAAGGCAGAACATCCAACATCCAACGCCCAACATCGAACATTCAATAGCGCAAGCGTGCTGCGCTGGCGGCTCTTCCATTGGGTGTTGGGCGTTGGACGTTGGATGTTTCTCCCTGTCTCTCCCTTGCCAAATCCCGTTTCCCGCGTCTAGGCTGGCCACTCTTGTCTTTTATGAGCACCCCTGCCAAAGCCCCGTCGAAAAAAGCCGCTTCCAAGAACGGCGCCAGTCTCCACCGCGCCTATTCCAAAAACATGGTCGATGGTTATGAGCGCGCGGCCAGCCGGGCGATGTTGCACGCGGTCGGCTTCGCTCGCGAGGATTTCAAGAAGTCGCAGATCGGCATCGCCAGCACCTGGTCGATGGTCACCCCGTGCAACATGCACATCGACCAGCTCGCCCGCCAGGCCGAGGCCGGCTCGAATGCCGCCGGCGGCAAGGCGGTGATCTTCGGCACCATCACCATTTCCGACGGCATTTCCATGGGTACCGAGGGCATGAAATACTCGCTCGTCTCGCGCGAGGTCATCGCCGATTCCATCGAGACCGTGGTCGGCTGCGAAGGCTTCGACGGTCTCGTGGCCATCGGTGGTTGCGACAAGAACATGCCCGGATGCCTCATCGCCATGGCGCGGTTGAATCGCCCGAGCGTGTTCGTCTACGGCGGTACGATTTTGCCGGGATGCATTACCGGCGTGCTGGCTGAGAAACGGCTGCGCAAGGACCGGCGTGAGCAATTCGCCGGCAAGAATCTCGACATCGTGAGCTGCTTCGAAGCGGTGGGCTCTTATGCCAATCACAATATGGACGACCGCGAACTCGCGCTCGTCGAAGAGCAGGCCATTCCCGGCGCCGGCTCCTGCGGCGGTATGTACACGGCGAATACCATGGCCAGCGCGATCGAGGCGCTCGGCATGTCCCTGCCGAACAGCTCGGCGCAGAACGCCGTCTCGCCCGCCAAGGCCGCCGATGCGCGGGCCGCGGGCGGCGCGGTGCTCGACCTCATCAAGGCCGGCATTCGTCCGCGGGACATCATGACCAAGCAGGCGTTTGAAAACGCCATCACCGTGGTCATCGCCCTCGGCGGCTCGACCAATGCCGTGCTGCACCTCCTCGCCATGGCCCACGCGGCCGGCGTGGACTTGAAGATCGATGACTTTACCCGCATCGGCCGCAAAGTGCCGGTGTTGGCCGATCTCAAGCCGAGCGGCCGTTACCTCATGAGCGAGCTCGTGGGTATTGGCGGCCAGACTCCGCTCATGAAGATGCTTCTCGAGGAAGGTCTGCTCCATGGCGATTGCCTCACCGTGACCGGCAAGACCATCGCCGAAAACCTCAAGCGCGTGAAACCTTACCCGAAAGGCCAGGACGTCGTGCGCGGCTTCGATAACCCGATCAAAAAAGACAGCCACCTCGTGATTCTCTACGGCAACCTCGCCCCCGGAGGCGCGGTGGCCAAGATCAGCGGCAAGGAAGGCCTGGCCTTTACCGGCAAGGCGATCGTCTTCGAAAACGAACAGGATGCGCTCACGGCGATCCTCGATGGCCGGGTGAAGAAGGGCCACGTCATTGTCATCCGGCATGAAGGCCCGGTGGGCGGTCCCGGCATGCGCGAAATGCTTTCGCCGACCAGCGCCGTGATGGGTAAAGGCCTGGGCAAGGAAGTGGCGCTCATCACCGATGGCCGTTTCAGCGGCGGCTCGCACGGTTTCGTGGTCGGCCATATCACCCCGGAAGCGGCCCTCGGCGGCCCGCTCGCCGTGGTGAAGAATGGCGATACCATCACGATCGATGCGGTCAAACACCAGCTCACGCTCGATATCCCGAAGTCCGATCTCGACGCCCGCCTCGCCAAATGGAAAGCCCCCAAGCCGCATTACACCCGTGGCGTGCTGGCGAAATACGCCAAGCAGGTCAGCACCGCGAGCAAGGGCGCCGTCACCGATTGATCGGTTTTTTGGCCCCCGCGCTTCGCCATCCCTCAGTCCCCGCCCTGGCCCCGATGAGCCGTTGTCGCAGGATGACTGCTGTTCCCGGCCTGCTGCGGCTTTCCGGTAGCGGTCAACCTTTCTCGCACTTTTTTGCTAAGTTTTTTGACACCCCCACCCGCCTCCGTTACTTACCTCCGGCGATCTTATGGCGACGGGCGTCCGGCGCTGATTTTGACTCGATATTTTCGCTTTTTTCCTGTATTTTCCTGACATCTCCCCGTGACCCAGAACGAAGACTACATTATTGAGATTCTCCTCGAGACGAGTCTCATCACGAAATCGCAATTGGAACGTGCCCGCGCCGAACGGCAGGGCGAGCAAACTGTGGTACAGGTGCTCATCGACCAGGGTATCGTCACCCAGGAGGATGTCACCCGCGCCCTGGCGGCCCACGCGGCCATGGACTTTGTGGACCTCTCGGCGCTCTCGGTGAGCGACGAGGTCATCAAAATGGTCCCGCGCGAGATCGCCAAGCGTTTCAAAGTCATCCCGCTCGTCGAGTCCGAGACGGGGCTCATGATTGCCGTCGGCGACCCGCTGAATTTTGACACCTTCGACTCGCTGCATCACATGCTGCAGCGCGACCTGGAGTTCGTCTGCGCCACGCCCGAAGCCATCCAGGCCGCCTATCGCAAATACTACGGCACGGCGGATGAAGCGGCGGATGAATTGGCCGCGTCGCTTGGTGGGGTTGATCTGGAGATCACCGGGGAAGGCGGCACCGGTCAGGCCGAAGGCGATACCGCCGACGCGCCAATCATCAAGATGGTCTCGATGATGCTCCTCGAGGCTTACAACATGCGGGCCTCGGATATTCATCTCGAGCCGTTGGAGAAACGTTTCCGCGTGCGGTTCCGCATCGACGGCGTGCTCCACGAGATGCAGAACCCGCCGAAGAAGCTGCAGACGGCGATCATCTCTCGTCTGAAAATCATGACGGGTTCGATGTCCATCGCCGAGAAGCGCCTCCCCCAGGATGGACGTATCCAGGTGAAGATGGGCAAGGGCAAGCAGATCGATCTGCGTGTCTCGACCGTCCCCACGAACCATGGCGAAAGCATCGTCATGCGTATTCTCGATAAATCCTCCCTCTCGCTCGGCTTGCCGCAGCTCGGCTTCCTCTCGGATGACCAGGAAATCTTCGAGCGCCTCATCACGTTGCCGGACGGCATTTTGCTCGTCACCGGTCCCACCGGTTCGGGCAAGACAACTACGCTTTACGGCTGCTTGAATTACATCAACAAGCCCGACAAGAAGCTCATCACCGTCGAGGATCCTGTCGAATACCAGATGGCCGGCATCAACCAGGTGCAGGTCAATTCGGACATCGGCATGACCTTCCCGGCGGCGCTCCGTTCCATGCTCCGTCAGGCGCCGAACATCATCATGATCGGTGAAATTCGTGACTTGGAAACCGCGAGCATCGCCATCAATGCCGCGCTCACCGGCCACCTTGTTTTCTCCACCCTGCACACCAACGACGCCCCCGGCGCTGTGGCTCGTCTCGTGGACATCGGTGTCCAGCCGTTCCTCGTCTCCTCGGCCGTGCGCGCGATCATGGCCCAGCGTCTCGTGCGCAAGCTCTGTCAGAACTGCAAGGAACCCTACGAACTGACCGAAGCGGAGATCGAAACGCTCGGTCTCGATAGCACGCAACTTGCCGAGGCGACGATCATGAAGGGCGCCGGATGCGAGAAATGCAAGGGCCTCGGCTACAAAGGCCGGATGGGCATTTTCGAGATTTTCCTGATCGACGACGACGTGCGGCACATGATCAACGAGAAGGCGTCCACGGTCGAACTGCGCAAGCGCGCTCGCGAGATGGGCATGCGGACGCTGCGTGAAGACGGCATTCGCAAGGTTCTGGCCGGCCTCACTTCCGCCGAGGAAGTGATCGGCGTGACCATGTCCGACGCGAACTAACCTCCCCCCAATCGCATGGGCCTTTTCGATTCCCGCAAACCGACGCCCCCGGCGCCGGCTCCGACCTCGGCCGTGCCACCACCGCCGCCTCTTCCTCCCGGTTCGCATAAATTGGTGCCGATGGAAGATCTTCTGCGGCTCGTCGTGGACGAAGGCGCCTCGGATATTCATCTCTCGGTGGGCGCTCCGCCGGCTGTGCGCATCAATGGCAAGCTGGTGAAGTTGCAGCTTCCACCGCTCGCGCCGGAAGATACCGAGTCGCTCGCTCGCGCCATTACCAGCGACGCCAATCTCCAGCGGGTGAGCGAAGAGGGGAGCGTCGATTTCGCTTTCTCCTTCCGGGGCAATGATCGCTTCCGCGGCAGCGTCTATCGGCAGCGCGGCCATCTCGGCATCGCCTTGCGCACCATCCCGAAGAAGATGCTTACGCTCGACGAAATCGGCCTGCCGAAGTCGGTCGAGGAATTGCTTTTCCTGCCGCGGGGTCTGATCCTCGTCACCGGTCCGACCGGTTCCGGTAAGACGACGTCGCTGGCCGCGATGCTCGACCTCATCAATGCGCGCAGCGCCGGACATATCATGACGATCGAGGACCCGATCGAATACTTTCACCCGCACAAGCTCGGCATCGTCAATCAACGTGAAGTCGGCGTTGATGTCCCCAGTTTCGCCGAAGGCCTGCGCCGCGCGCTGCGGCAGGATCCGAACGTGATTCTGGTCGGCGAAATGCGCGACCTCGAGACCATGGAAACCGCGATCACGGCGGCGGAAACGGGCCACCTCGTTTTCTCCACGCTGCATACCACTGGCGCCGCGCGCACGGTCGATCGGATCATCGACGCCTTTCCCACCACCCAGCAGGAGCAGATTCGCGTGCAGCTCGGCGCCAACCTCAAGGCGGTCATCTCGCAATTGCTCTTGCCCACGCTGGACGGCACGGGACGCGTCGCGGCTTTCGAGATCATGGTCAATACGCCCTCGATCGCCGCGCTCATTCGCGACAACAAGACCTTCCGGATTCCCAACGACATCCTCACCGGCGGCAAATTCGGCATGGTCTCGCTCGAAAATTCACTCGTGCAGCTCTACCTCAATGGGCTCATCAGCTACGAGCAGGTCATCGGCAAAGCGCAAGACCCGCAGGCGGCCATCCAGTTGATCGGCGGCCAGAAACCCATCAAGCGGTAAAACTCTCCTCCCTCACATGAATCCGAAACAAGTTCTCGAAATCTTCGTTGACCAGGGCGTCGTCGAAAAATCCCAGGTTGAAGACATCCTGCAGGAGGTCAACTCGACCGGCAAAGGCCTGCTCGAGGTGTTGGTTGACTATCAGATCACCAACGAGGAGCAGTTTTATCAGACCATCGCCGCGTATCTCGGCCTGGAGTATGTGGACCTCACCGGCTTCGAGCCGCCACAGGAGATTGTCCGCCTCATTCCAGCTGGCCTCGCCCTGCTGAATCGCGTCTTCCCCATCGGTATCGAGGCCGGCACGCTCCAGATCGTCTTCGCGGATCCGCTCGCTCCGGAAACGCCCGAAACGCTGCGCTTCGCCCTCGGCAAGGAAATCTAGCCGATCGTCGCCTCGGTCCACCAGATCGATGAGCTCATCAAGAAAAACTACGGCACGGACATCGGGAGTATGGATGAGATCCTCAAGCAACTCGGCGGCGAGCTCGAGTTGGTGGAGGGAGGAGGAGGAATCGACCTCAAGAGCCTCGAGGCGGAAGCGAACGCCACGCCGATCATCCGCTACGTCGACTTGATTCTCTACCAAGCGATCCAGGACCGTGCCTCGGACATTCACTTCGAGCCGTTCGAGACGGAGTTCAAGATTCGTTACCGCGTCGACGGTTCCCTTTACGAAATGTCGCCGCCGCCGCGGCATCTTGCGCTGCCGGTCATCTCGCGCGTGAAGGTCATGTCGAACCTAAACATCGCCGAGCGCCGCCTCCCGCAGGATGGACGTATTCAGAAGAATATCGCCGGACGCCAGGTCGATCTTCGTGTCTCGACGCTGCCCACGCAGTTCGGCGAGTCGGTCGTGCTGCGCGTGCTCGACCGGACCACGGTGAACCTGGACATCGAGTCGCTGGGGATGCCCGATTACATTTACAATTATCTCCTCAAGACGATCGAGAAGCCGAACGGCATCTTCATCGTCACCGGCCCCACCGGTTCGGGCAAGACCACCACGCTCTACGCGTGCCTCAACAAGATCAACACCATCGACTCGAAGGTGCTGACCGCCGAGGACCCGGTGGAATATGACATTGAGGGCATCATCCAGGTGCCGATGAATGAGGGCATCGGCTTGACCTTTGCCCGCACGCTGCGCGCCTTCCTCCGTCAGGACCCGGACCGCATCATGGTCGGTGAAACACGCGACGTGGAAACGGCGCAGATCGCCATCCAGGCGTCGCTCACGGGCCACTTGGTGTTCACCACCCTGCACACCAACGACGCCCCGGGCGCCGTCACCCGTCTCATCGATATGGGCGTCGAGCCGTTCATGATTTCGTCTTCGCTGGAAGGCGTGCTCGGCCAGCGTCTCATTCGTAAGATTTGCCCGAACTGCAAGACCCCCTACGAACCCACCGAAAACACGCTCGCTCAACTCGGCCTCTCGCCCCACGAAATCGGCGACAAGACCTTCTACTACGGCGCCGGCTGCGACACCTGCAACCACACCGGCTATAAGGGCCGCAAAGGCATCTACGAGCTGCTCGATATCACCGACCCAATCCGCGAACTGATCAACAAGCGCGCCCCCTCCGTCGTGCTCAAGCAAAAGGCCATCGAGTTGGGCATGACCACCCTGCGCCAGGACGGCCTGCGCTGTATCTTCGATGGCGAGACGACGATCGAAGAGATTCTGAAGTATACGTAGCCCGGTTTGGAAAATTGATATTCAGCTAATGCGCTGAACCCCCTTGCTGTAGTGGCGACCGTGTAGGCCCGTGCCGACGCACGTCGATTTCTGCACCGATGCCTCCATCGTTTGAATTTGATCCCGAGCCCGAGGTTAATAAGCGCGTAGAGGCAGCCATATCCGCACTCAGCCGTGCGCCTTCGGATGCAAATCGGATTGCGTTTTATCGTGCCCTGAAACATGGCTGGCTATTCCAAAGCGCCGGGCGCGCGCCGTCATCACTCCGCCCCATCCTCCCCCGACCGGATCGATGTGCGAGCGCCCTTTACCCCGTGCGTGGTGCGGATGATCGTGATGCGAGTCCGGCCATCCGATGTGCGAGTGACAATGCGCTGTTCCGTCACGCCGGAAGGCAAGGATGAGGTCGTCGTCGAAGCGGCGGCACGCGATTCGGTGGGCCGCGCGATGGGAATGGCCCGCCGCACCTCTACGCCGCCGATCGTCGCAGGTTCTTCCATGGCTGGTGCCGTTCGGTTGCTGGGTGTGGGAACTTCACCGTTGCCAATGGGTGAGTAGCGCGGACTCGGACCGCCGGATTCGCCAATGATTGGCGCCGGCGCGGGCCGCGCGACCGGATGGCCGCCGAAGGCAATGCTCGGCGAATTCGAGGTGGTGGATGGGCGAATGGCGGTCACAGCGGTACCACTGGTCGGGGTCGGATAAGCAGTGCCGGAAGAGTACTTCGGCGCATTACTGGTGGGGTAGGGAACCGCCTGCTGGGTCGTGGTGCCGCCTGGATAATAGGTCGGCTCGGCCGCGATGGGCGGGGCCATTTCAGGATGGATCTGGCAATAGTCCTTCGGGATATGAGAAACCGGCAACTCGACTTGATAAGCGTAGTGCTGTTCCGCGCAGCCGGAGGTGGCCAGTTTTCCGGACACTGCGCAGAGGGTGACCTTGGCCATTTTCACCCCTTCGTTGAGGGGCGCAGTGGGGTATTCGTTTTCCGGCACCTCCCGCATCACATCCACCCAGATGGGTAGGGCGAGTGTCGCGCCGTAGCCTTTTTCCATGATGGTTTGGGGTTTATCCATGCCCACCCACACGCCGCAGGTCAGCGACGAAGTGTAGCCGACAAACCAGGCGTCGAAGAAATCATTTGTCGTGCCCGTTTTCCCCGCGCCGCTTTTCTTCCATCCGAGGGACGCTGCCTTGGCGGCCGTCCCGTGCTTCATCACTTGCTGCAGAATGCCGGTGACCATCGCGGCGGTGTCGGCGGAAATGATGCGCTTCTCCGCATGCGGTGGTTGGTAGAGGACATGCCCGTCGCGATCCTCCACCTTCGAGATCAAGTAGGAGGGGCGGTAGACGCCGTGATTGGGGAAGATGGTGTAGGCCGAGGTAAGATTGCGGGCGGTCGTTTCGAACGCGCCGAGGAACACGACCGGGTACTCCGGCACGTTGTCGCTCAAACCGACTTTCTGCGCGAGGCTGCGGATGATCGGCAGCCCGGCAAATTCCCCGACCCGGACGCTCATCGTATTGCGCGAATGCACCAGGCCGTAAGAGGCGGGTTCCAGGCCGCCGAAATGACCATCGGAATTCGCCGGCGACCATTTCTTCGGAATGTCCGGATATTCGCCGACCGCGATCTTCCCATCATCGACGAAAGTGCTGGGCATCAGTCCACGGTCGAAAGCCGCGGCGTAGACGAAGGGCTTGAACGTCGAACCGATCTGGCGTTTTCCAAGGAGCGCCCGCGAGTATTTGCTTTGGGCGAAGTCGCGCCCGCCCACGGCGGCTTTGATCGCTCCGGTCTGATTGTCGATCAGCACCACCGCGGCCTGCAGATAGTCGGTGGGTTTTTCCCGCTCGGCCTTGGGGTCGGGGACAAAATCGGCTTTCCGCGGATGGGGGTATCCTTTGTGCGACTCGATCTCGCTCAGGCGACGGTCCGCTGCGGTCTGGGCGAGGCGTTGCAGGGCGGGGTCAATCGTCATCGTCACTTTCAGTCCGCCGTAGTCCAGCGTATCGGGAGAGAGCAGGTTGGAGAGTTCTCCTTCCACGGCTTCCATGATCGCGTCGTCCGTGACGTGCATGGCATTGTGCGACACGACCTTGAGCTGTTGCGCCTGCGCCTCAGTGGCCTGGTCGCTGGAGATCATTTTCAGCTCCGCCATCCGGGCGACCACGTCATTGCGGGCTTGGGTTGCCGCGTCAAGATCCCGAGCCGGGGAGAGGCGCCGCGGACTGCGGATGAGCGCCGCCAGGCTGGCGGCTTCGCCGAGCGTCAAATCCGCCGCCGGCTTGCCGAAATAGCCGCGTGAGGCTGCTTCGATGCCATAGAATCCCGAGCCGAAGTAGATGCGGTTCACATACATTTCGAGGATCTTTTCCTTCGGATATTTTTCCTCGATGCGCCTGGCCAGCACCGCTTCCAACGCTTTGCGGTCGAGCGAACGCTTCACCAGTCCGCAGGCGTTGCGCGCCAGTTGCTGGGTGATGGTGCTGCCTCCCTGACGCGTTTCGCCCGCGCGTAAGTTGGTCAGGAAAGCGCGCACCACCCCTTGGGTATCCACCCCGTGGTGCTCCCAAAACCGGTTGTCTTCCCGCGCCAGGAGCGCATTTACAAAAAAGAGGGAAACCTTCTCCAGCGGGACACTCAGCCGGTTCTCCCCGCCAAAGTAGCCGTATAGCCCTCCCTGACTATCGTAGACCGCGGAGCGTTCCGGCAGCCCGTCGATCTTGGTGAGGTCGAATTGGTCCGCCCTCTCCACATAGTTGGAGTAGATCTTGAAGCCGACGACCCCGGCACTCATCGCCACGACGACAGCCACCGCTGTGGCCCAGGCAATGATCTTTAGAAAAACCCGCAATCTCGCCTTCATACGACGAATGAATCGCGCAACGGACACCCGGCGGTTTTCTTCGTGGCATTCCCTCACCGCGCGTCAAAATCCGCGCCACCTGCGAAATCGCAGTTTCGCGGGGGGAGGGGATTCATCGTGCGGAGTATCACCAGCGAACTCGATTTTTCGGCGATTTTGTGTTCGGGAGTGCCATGGAGAAAGCGGTTGTAGGGCGGCGATCTTCGCCGCCATATGTGGAGATGGCGGCGTCGGCGGTCGGGCCGGCCAGAATTGCCGGACCACCATCGCTTTCGCATGTGAATAAGTGCTGCTGTGCCCTCCTCGGTGCGAGGATGGACTTAAAACAGATTAAACATAAAATAATACTTAATAACCTTGAATGAAAATGATTAAGATTATGTAATTATTTTGATGCTAATCAGGATCTCGCTGCATTCCGAAGGCTCATTGTTTCAGCTTTGACGCGGCTTGAGTAAAAATCGCCGTGAGTATTTTGGGGCGTTGATGGTTTGAAATGCGCTTGAAGGTGGGATCTTGCGGGCGTTCTCCGGCGTGACTTTTGTTATTACTAACGCAGCGGAAAAAGTCCGCTTTCCGCGACTGCCGTTCTGGATGGATCGAGCGAGTCAGTGCGGCGCTCAGGTGGACGCGATCTCCGAGCGCAATGGAACCCTCCCTCGCCGCAGCGCCTCATCGCTGTAGCGACCGGTTTATGCCCGTTGGGATGGTACTGGGATTTGACGAATCTCTTCGACTCCGCTCAGGGCAGCGTCGGACGTCATCAGTACGGCCGCCACGGTTTTCGCCGATGGCCGCCGTCGGTGCGCGGACTTTCTCATACCACCCGGAGATGTGGCTGGGCTCAAGGAGTTCGGTCTGAATTCACTGAACCCGGCTGAAGCCACTCTGTGGGCCGTGAGTTTCGGACAAGCCCATGAAATCACTTTAGGCTTTCCTACTTTCGGTGATTTCTCTTATCCACATCCTATGAAACGGCTGGGTTTACTTTCGGTACTGATTTTGGGTGTGGCATTTGGCGGTTATGGGCAGGTCCCGGGAACGGCTGCGTCAGCGACGAGCAAAAGCGTGTTCCTCGATGCGGTCGAATCGACCGGCAACTCCACGACCGTCAATCATTGGCGCGACATTTCCGGCGACTACAGCCAGACCAAGACGAGCTCGAAGGAACTGGATATTACGGTCCGCAATATGTCCCAGCTTCCCGGCGAGTTTGAGATCGAGTGGTATTTCTTTGGCAAGCCGGCCAACGGCACCGGCCGGTTTCTTTACGACCAGGGCAGCAAGAAGATCTCGGTGCCTCCCGGAGCTTTCCTAAAGGTGCCGGTGGAATCCAAGGGACTCTCCGCCCACACCGTCCGCGGCTACTACTGGTATGGCTACAATTACACCTCCGGTGACAAGGCGGACGGCTGGGTCATTCGCGCCAAGGTGGGCGACGAGGTCGTGCGAGTGAAGGCTTCCAACCCGCTGCTCGAGCAGATGGCCTCTGATCCGAACGGTTTCTCCAAATTGACCAGCAAAACCAAAAAGAGATAGGCTGTTCTCTGAAGCGCGCGGTGCGGCGTTCCGGAAAATCGGCCCATCCGTTCGCCCTCACGGCGGCGAAAAGCAGCTCGATGGCCACAAAATGAGTTCCGCGAATAAAAAAAGTGCCCTTCCTGTGAATTCCTTATTGCAACTTTTTATCCCGCGCTTTCTTTTCCTGCTAAGAATTTTTCAACTGACCCCCGAACTCCATGCCCAGATTCAATTACATAGCGCTTGATGCCCGTGGCCAGGAATCGACCGGAGTGATCGATGCCGCCTCCTCCAACGAAGCCGTGGGCCAGCTGCGCCAGGCTGGTTACTTCCCGACCAGTGTGATCGAGGAAGGAAAGGGCAAGGCGCCCGCCAAGTCCAAAACTGCCGCCAAGCAAACCAAAGCCGTCGCCGCTCCGAAGGCCAAGAAAGGCGGCAACATCACCCTCTTCGAGAAGAAGACGGTGAAGAGCAAGACGCTGATGATTTTCACCCGCCAGCTGGCCACGCTGATCGATGCAGGTCTGCCGCTGCTCCGCGGCCTTACCGTGCTCGCCAAGCAGGAAAAAGATCCGGTGCTGGCGAAGACGATCAACAATCTCGCCGATGCGGTGCAGAGCGGCAGCACGTTTTCGGAATCGATGGCGCAGCATCCGCTGATCTTCAACAAGCTCTACATCAACATGGTGAAGGCCGGTGAGCTCGGCGGTGTGCTTGAGCTGGTGCTCAACCGTCTCGCGGAGTTCCAGGAAAAGGCGCAGAAGGTGAAGAACAAGGTCGTCTCGGCGATGGCCTATCCCGTGATCGTGCTCATCATCGCGATCCTGATCATGGTCTTCTTGATGGCATTCATCGTGCCGAAGTTCGAGCAGATCTTCCATGACATGCTCGGGGGCAAGCCGCTGCCGCCCATCACCGAGTGGGTGATCGCGGTCAGTAATATCATCCAGAAGATGTTTGTGCCGCCTTACCTGTGGTACACGATTGTTTCCGTCGTCGTGATCATCGTCGGCTACAAGGCGATCTCGGGCAGCAAGGGCGGACGCGCCGCGCTGGACAAGATCAAGCTGCACACCCCGCTCTTCGGCGATCTGCTGCGCAAGAGTTCGATCTCCCGCTTCAGCCGCACACTGGGCACGCTGGTGACTTCGGGTGTGCCGATTCTCCAGGCGCTGAATATCACCCGCGATACCGCGGGTAACACCGTTATCGCCAATGCGGTGACCAAGGTGCACGACGCGGTGAAGGAAGGTGAATCGATCGTCCAGCCCCTCGAAGCCAGCGGCGTATTTCCGCCCATGGTGATTTCGATGGTGGACGTGGGTGAAGAGACCGGCCAGCTCCCGGAAATGCTCCTGAAGATCGCGGAAGTGTACGACGACGAAGTCGACAACGCGGTCGAAGGTCTTACCTCGCTGCTGGAACCGATCATGATCGTGTTCCTCGCCTTGATCGTCGGCACCATCGTTATCGCGCTGTTCATGCCGTTGATCGAAATCATCAAGCAGATGGGCGGCCAGAACAACGGCGGCTAGTTTCGCTTTCGCAAATCGTCGCGAGTTGCGCTAGAATAAATTTATGACCCGTTCCCCACGTAACGCTGCGTTCACCTTGGTCGAGATGATCACGGTTATTGCCATCATCGCCATTCTCGCCGGCCTCATTTTGGCTGTGAACACCGTGGCCCAGAAAAAAGCCGGCCTTTCACGCGCGACTACCGAGATCAAGGAAATCTCGGTAGCGATC
>Ga0207667_10001248_pt1 | contig 31895 bp, 30 predicted proteins | sample KBSCornC52_FD_184301 | JGI IMG/M metagenome (GOLD analysis project Ga0207667, IMG submission 184301) | Corn rhizosphere microbial communities from Kellogg Biological Station, Michigan, USA - KBS Corn C5-2 (SPAdes) (version 2) | ecosystem: Host-associated > Plants > Roots > Rhizosphere > Soil ...
CTACGACGACGAGCACCCGATCTCGGCCCAGCTCTTCGGTTCAAATCCGGAGACGCTGGCCGATTCGGCGCGCATCGTCCAAGATGCAGGCTTCGATCTAGTAGACCTGAACCTGGGTTGCCCAGCGAAGCGCGTCGTGGCGTGCAATGGCGGCTCCGGCCTGCTGCGCGACCTTCCGCAGATTGAGCGGATCTTCAATGCGGTGCGTGCAGCGGTTTCGATTCCCTTCACGGTAAAGTTCCGTCTGGGCTGGAATGACAAGCAAATCATATGCGTGGAGCTGGCGCGGATGGCCCAGGACTGCGGACTGAATGCCGTCGCCCTCCACGCCCGGACCCGTGAGGACGGCTACACCGGGCAGGCGCGCTGGGAATACGTCGCAGCGGTGAAGGATGCGGTGGGGATTCCGGTGATCGGCAATGGCGACATTCGTACGCCGGAGGACGCAGCAGCGATGGTCGAGAAGACGCACTGCGACGCAGTGATGATCGGACGCGCGGCCCCGGCCAATCCATGGATCTTCCGGCAGATTGCGCAGTACACCGCCACCAAGGAAGCCACCGGCCTGGGCACCTACGATTCGCCGACCGATCAGGATCGCTACCGAATGATCCGCACCTACTTCCAGATGCTGGTGAACGAGATTGCAGTGGAAGAGACGGCCGAGGCGGCAAGGGCGGCGGCGATCCTGGCCTCGGGCCAGGTCGCGCGCGAGCAGCGGCAACGCGATGCCGTGGGCAAGATGAAACAGTTCGCGGCGTGGTTTACGCATGGCGTGCCGGGCGGAGCGGCGTTGCGTAAAGCGATCTTCGACTCGAAGTCCGGGCAGGCGGTGCTGGGCGAGGTGGAGCACTTCTTCGAGACTCGGGCCAATGCACCCAAAACTTTGGATTTCACCCTCGAGCACGATGCGGAGCTTGAGTCCGCGCCCGCGGCCTGGGGATAATCCCCCGGGAGGGACTGTTAGCCGCCGAAGGGCTCGCGAGCTCCGGGCATCGGTGCACTCCGTTTACGCCAGACCACGCGCAGCTTCTCTCGCCAGCGTTCGTCGAGGGCGACCAACTCCCACTCCACGCGCGGGGAAAAATAGCGCAACACGGTCTCCGTCGCGGGATGCACACGCAGCGCAGGACAGACGAGATAGAGCCGGGGAGGCTCAGCCGAGAGCCGCACGCCACGAAAGTATCCGTGCCGCTGGAACTCGCCGAGGCTGCCGCCAGCATCGGATGCCTGCATGTGGTGCCAACGCACACGCACCCAGTAATCCAGCCCCTGCATAGCGAGTTGCAGGTCTTCCTCCGCCTTCAGTTCGATCACGGCGAGCCGGCCATCGCGGCTAACACCCAGCAGATCGAGCATCCCGCGATCGGACGCCGCGAAGGCAGGCACCTGAGTGTAGACGTGCGCGGGATCGAGGCGCTCGTCGATCACTTCCAGCTCGCGCCGGAGCATGCTCTCCAACCAGCGCTCCGGCTGCATGCGATAAAGCAGGTCGGTCGCCCGCAATTTGTTACGAAGAGGGCGGCTGCGATTCGCCCCTATGCCGTCGGCCTGTGCATGAGCTGCACGGCGACGCTCGAACAGGGCTGCGATCATCTCCTGAAGTATCCCGGCGTTTGCCGGCGTGAGTACGGTTTCGCTGGCGCCTGCGCCAACGCTGGTCTCTTCCACGCGATTGAAGCTCTGCCCACTGTAACCGGCACGGATACGCGCGAACTCCAGTCCATGCAGCAGGAAAGCAAGCTCAGTCGCGCCGCGTGCCCGCAGTTCGACCAAGCTGCGTCCCTCCTCGGGTACCAGCGCCATCACGCGTTGCGTCGCATCGCGGAAACGCTCGCGCATGCTGGACTCATCGGCAGCCTGCACCAGCCGCGTCGTAAGATTGCCGTGGTCGGCAGCGTCCCGCCGGTGAAGTTCCTCCGTCCGGGCGTCGAGCTCCCAGAGCTCCCACTGCGCCGCCTGCGGATTCATCCACATCAGACGGGATGCGGTGAGCGTCCCCATTCCCGCAGGGACAACGACCCGCAGCCCGCGGTAGAGTCGACGCCCGCCAGCCTGCTGCCGGCACTGATCGAGCCACAACACGCCCAGCGTAAGAATGCCTTCGACTATGGCCGTGCTCTCTTCCGCATTTACGCCGATCACCGCCCAGGCCTGCTGCCCCTGCACCAGCGAACCACGCGCATAGGCGGGGCCAAAACTCTTCTCCAGATCCATTGCGGTGCGGAAACCCTCCGGCGTCCACTCGCCCCAACCGGGAGCGTTGCTGCGCATGGACACCCGCTCCAGCAGCCTCAGATACCGGGTGCGGATGCCCTCACGTCCCAGCGGAGCACGACGTTCTCGGTCCTTCAGCAGCTCCAGAGAGCCAGGCTTGCTCTGCCCGAAGCGGTGTGTGGTCAGCCGCAGCCCCGGCGCACGCATAGTGGCGCCGCTGACGGTCCGCACGATGTTGCGCTCCTCATCCCACAGGTGCAGGGTGCAGCGGCCATGCGCCTCCGCAATGGAGTAGTGCGCCCGCGACATATCGAACAGCACCTTGCCGTCTTCAACTACAGCTGACTTCGGATGCTCCTGCAGAAATGCTTCGAAGGCAGAGATGATCTGCGCAGGTGTCTGCTGGGGAACGGGGCGCGGCTCACCCGCAATGGCGCCCGGTTCTGCTCTGCTCGGCTTCATAAATGCAAGCAAAGTCTAGCATCGCCCAATCATGAGAACGTTATAAGGAATTTTGAGAAATGCGCGAGTGAACTCGCTTTCTTCGGCTACCCGCCTGCCATCGCGATCGAAAACAGGCCGCTTGCGCAGGACCTTACTGCCAGGGAAATCCAGGGGAGTGTAGTTGCGCCCCGTCTCGGTGAGCTCGAAGGCGTAGTCGCTCTCATCGAGAAAAAGCATGCCTCCAGGCTTCAGCTTCTGATCCAGGAATCGGATCTCCGATTCGAACCGCTCGAAGGTGAAGCCAGTCTGGAGCGGGCTCAGTCTCTCAGTGCGGTGCTCAGTCCGCTGAAAGACAGCCATACAAAAGATGGCATCGAAGCCCTCCATACTGCTGAATTCTTTTGCGTTGCGATGCAGAAAGCGGATGCGACGGTTCGAATTGCGTGCAAGGCACTGCTTCAGGCACCAGGGATTGATCTCGACTCCGACAATCTCCGCGTGCGGTAGGTAACGAGCCAGGCTGAAAGCCTCCTCGCCGGTCGAGCATCCGAAACTGAGAATCCGGGGACTGGGCAGAGGCTCCAGTCTCGCTTTGCAAGCCGTGAATAGCTCCGGATAGCGATCTTCAAACGAAGCCGTCTCGCCCTGAAAGTGCCCCCCTTTGTAGATGGCCCGGGTCAGCACCCGCCACCGGAATCCTGAGTTGACAAAAAATCGTCTGACAGCGCCCAGGCCGCGGCGAAAAGTCGGACTGGCTCTGAGAGCGGATGCTGCCGGTGGCGGTCTTTGGTCACTCACGGGGTTGATTTTCTTGGGAACCTTCTCCGACGCAGGAGCAAGACAGGTGACCTTGCAGATTCAATTCAATGGGCTTACAGACTGCGGCCGGGCGATTCTCAAGACGAATTGGATGCTAAAATTGGAACAGTCTTACTTTGGCGCGAAACAAGGGTTCCGTTAGAAGCATCACAGATTAGTGAATCATAGCTCTACGAACGCAGATCAGCCATGAACGAGACATCCAGGAGATTCTAAGTATGAATACTTTCAAGACCTCGCCCATGACACCCACGAAACCGTGGTCGAAACCCGCCATCACGGTGATCGATCTTCGTTCGGCCCGCAACGGCTACCCCGGTGTGAGCGACGCCGGCCAAAATAACCATAGCTAAGTGAATTGGCTCCATGTCGGCCATTAGCCTGCTCTGGAGCACCTCCCGAGCTCTCGCAGCAGACCATGCGCACGCCCAGATGTTGGCTGCTCTAGCCCTTTATGGCCCGGATGGAGCCGTAGCCGAGGGCGATGAACACATCGCTTTGGGCGTTAACGTCTTCTCTTCCCTTCCCGAAAACAAATTTGACCGGCAACCTCTCTGGAGCCCGAATCGATCTTGTTGTCTCATAGCCGACGTCAGGCTGGACAATCGTGACGATCTCGCCCGGGGTCTCAACCTAGCTCATCCCGAGGAACTGGCGGATTCAGCCTTTCTGCTACATGCTTGGGAGCGATGGGGTGTTGCCTGTCTGGATCACCTGATCGGCGGGTTCGCATTCGCGGTGTGGACACCTGGGAAGAACGAAGTCTTTGCGGCCCGCGACCACGCCGGGGAGCGTCCCCTCTTTTACCATCGCAGCGCTGATTTTTTCGCGCTTGCCTCGATGTACAAAGGTCTGCTGGCCTTACCAATCTCGCGCGATCTGCGCGAGTCGAAGGCAGCCGATTGGATCGGCTGTCTGGCTCCGGATTGGTCCACGACATTTTATAAAGAGATCGACCGCCTACCTCCCGGTCACTTCCTCCGGGTCACGCCCGGAAGTCTTTCCGTCACTCGATACTGGAGTCCCGCTCGAGCGAAACCCATCCGGTTCAGGAAAGACGCGGAGTACGCCGAAGCTCTATTGGAAATCTTTGATCGGGCCACGCAGGCACGCCTCCGCAGCACCTATCCCATCGGTTCGATGCTGAGCGCTGGCCTGGACAGCTCTTCGGTCACAGCATCGGCGGCACGGCTGCTGGCCTCCGAAGGAAAGAGGTTAACCTCCTTCACCTCTGTTCCGCGCCCCGATTTCGCTGCGGCAGTCCCTCCAGGGTTTTTTCCCATGGAGGCGGAAGGAGCGGCTGCCGTAGCCAGCCTGTATCCAAACATTGATCACGTCCTCCTCGATTCGCGCGGTTACCCGCTTATGGAGACGCTGCGGCGCTGGATCGATGCAGTGGATGAACCGATCGGAGCGCCCGTCAACCTTCTCTGGCTCACGGCTATGTTCGATCAGGCCAAGCAGCGCGACATTCGCGTCGTCCTGGAGGGAACGCAGGGCAACGTAACCTTCAGCTACAACACCTGGACTCCACTGTCCGATCTTCTTCGCCGCGGACGGTGGATCCAGCTTGCGCGGCTCATCAGTGCTGTCTGCCGCCGAGGAGCGCTCGCTCGCAGCTCGGCGGTGCGGCTGACCCTCCAGCCGTTTTTCCCGGGATGGCTGCGGCGGATGCGAGTTCCGAAAAGCAGCCGCGAGTGCCTGAGAGAATGTCTCGTAAATCCGGCTCTCAAGAAGCAGTACAACCTGGACGAGAGAGTATTCAATACATTTCATCCAGCCGGAAGGAATGCGATGGAGGAACACCTCGCATTGTTCGAAGGCTTCGATCACGGCGCTTTCCGCGCTGGATTGGAAGCAGCGAACGGCATCGAAGTGCGGGATCCTACTGCAGATAAACGGCTCTATGAATTCTCCTTCGCGATTCCTCCCGAGCAGTTCCTTGCAGAGGGCCACAATCGCTCTTTAGCGCGTCGAGCGATGAAGGACAGGCTTCCACAATCGGTGCTCTCCAATTACATGCGGGGTCTGCAGGGTGCAGACTGGCACGCGATCATGAGTCAGGCACTCCCGGAGTTACGCGAGGAGCTTGCATCCATGCGCCATTCACCGGCGGCAAAGGAGACGCTGGACCTCAACGCCATTGAGGCGTTGCTCGATACGTGGCGGCAGTCCAGCTTCGACGCGGATGATGCCTATCCGGGCTGGCATTTCTGGTTCAGGCTCTCGATCAGCATGGGATATTTTCTGCGGACACATGATCCTGCAGTCGCATGCGAAGCAGTGAAGTAGCATCCTCATAGTGGTTCCGGGCGCTTCCAATTCGACTGCTTCCCTGCGCACGCTGTACTACGGCCCTTTCCGCTTCGAATCGCAGATTGAAATTCCAGAGCTGAACAACATCACGGGATCCGGCGAACGGCTGGTCCACATTGGCAGCGGCGGCGTGCCCAAGGCAATTCAGAAAGCAGATTTCGCCAATGACGCCGTCCAACTGTCCGCCGCTGAGTACCTGCTAAATATCCCGCGTGTTGCGCGATATTACGTAACCGATGGAAACCGGGTGCAGTTAGAAAGTGTGCACGGTGTTCCCCCTTCGGATATATCGGCTTTTCTGCTCGGCTCGGTTTTCGGCGCGCTGTGTCATCAGAACCGCCTGCTTCCGCTGCACGCCAGCGCGATTGCCCAGGGCGATCAGGTGGCGGCGTTTCTCGGCGACTCAGGCAGCGGAAAATCCACCTTGGCGGCCTCCCTGCATCGCCGTGGATACAGCATCGTCGCGGACGACATCTGCCTGGTAGACCCAAGCGATGCCGCAAATCCGCGCGTCATCCCGGTCGCAGGCTGGCTAAAGCTCTGGAACCAGAGCCTGGAACATCTGGGGCAAGCTGCGGACGAGCGCCACCGTGTCTTCTCCAGCGAAGACAAGTACCGGGTCCCGCTGCCGCCCGCCGGAAGCGAGGCCCGATACCTCGCGCGCCTCATCTTCCTCGATCGCGCAGAAGAGCAGGATGCAGCTCCAACTCTGGTGCGCCTCTCCATCCCCGAAGCCGTCGCAGCGCTCATGGATATGACCTATGCGGTCTACATCCCCGTGCTCAGTGGGCAGCAACCGCGGCTCTTCCGCGAGTGCGCCGCCCTGCTGGCCCACGCCGAGGCATTCCGCTTGCGCAGACCGTGGTCGCTGAGCCGCAGCGATGAGGTGATGGATCTGCTGGAGCGCGAGTTGCTGGGCCGCTGAATCGCGGCCGGCGATCCGAGTTGCGCCTACGGCAGCTTCTTGGCGAAATGGAAGCTGGTGACGCGCATGCGCTCTCGGAAGTAGAACGCGTGCGCCTCCTGCCGGTGCGTGCCCGAGTCCAGGCTGAAGGTCTCGCAGCCCTGCTCGCGGGCGTAATCCTGCAGCCAGTCGAGCATCACCTTGCCATATCCACGGGAGCGACGCGTGTCGTCGGTCACCAGGTCATCGACGTAGAGCGTTCTCCCGGTAGCCAGCACCTCCAGAATGCGTAATCCGGCCACGGCAACCACCTGGCCGCCGTCCTCAGCGGCGACGAGCTGAAAGCCCTGCGCCTGCTGCACCTGCACGCGCGACACAAACTCATGCTCTCCAAGCTGAGGACGCAGCAGCGACATCACAGGAAAGCAGCGGCGGATCTCTTCAGGCGATTGAGCGAAATGGATCTCCAGCACGCGTTACCAGCCCTTTCGCTCGCGCAGGCGGTTGATGTGTGCGACGTGGTGCCTCGAGTGCCAGGCGTACATCACCGCAGCGAACTCAATCGTCATGCGTCCTCGCTCCGGATGCGTGAATCCGCGCAACCACTGCTCCGGAGTCAGACTGTCAAGCATCATGACCCAGCGGGCATGCAGGCTTTCCAGCAGATCGAGCGACCAGCCTACGGGCGCGCTGGTTGAGTCCTGGAGCATCGCCCAGGCCTTCTCGTTGTAGGGCGTAATGGTGGGCCAGTCTTCGGTGAGCGCCAGGCGCATACGCATGAAGGCGTTCATGTGGCTATCGGCGACGTGGTGTACGGTCTGACACACCGTCCATCCTCCCTCGCGGTAAGACGTGTCGAGCTGATCGCGATCGAGCCCCTGCACCGCGCCTCGCATCAGCGCGGGCATCGCGGCAATCTCCGCGATCGCGCGGGCGTGATCCTCCGCCGCAATCGTTTCCGGCCGCTTGAACCTGCCGATCGGATATCGTGGGTCGATCTCCTGTACCTGAGCTGTGTGACTCACCGGCGCTCCTCCTTCGTGGTATCTCTGGATTGTATGGAATGGAAGCGAATACAGGCTCCGCTCGGTACAGGTGCGCTCTCTCGGGCACGCTCGCGGATCTGGAGAACTTTCGCCGCACTGCTCCTGCTGACCGCCTCGCTTGCCCCGGCCCAGGGCTCTTCCTCTGCCCGCAACTACTCCGGCTTCGACGCGAACGAATATCCCGGAGACGCATCGCTTCCCGCCCTGCGACGGCAGTTCGCCTTCACCGGCTACTGGCTGAACAATCCTCCCGGAGCCAGTCACAATGCTTGGATCGGGAAGCGCGCCCTGCTGGTGAAGAATGGCTTCGGATTCCTGGTGCTGTTTAACGGCCGTCTGAACAAGGACATTCTGGCTTCGCAGAAGAGAGGGACCAGGCCGGAGGCGTTCGGCCAAGCCGATGCCGCGCTGGCCGTAGCCGCTGCACGTCGCGAAGGCTTCCCGCCTGGAGCCATCCTCTTTCTCGATCAGGAGGAGGGCGGCCGCATGTTTCCCGAGCAGGCCGCTTACCTGCTCGGCTGGACGGAGGCGGTCGCCGCCAGCAGCTACCGTCCCGGCCTGTATGCCAGCGGACAGCCGGTGGACGACGGCAAAGACGACCGCGGCCGGCACCTCACCATTACCACCATCCAGGACATTCGCCAGCAGGTCGCGGCCAGACACCTACACCCCATCGCTATCTGGGCCATTCAGGACGCCTGCCCACCCGCTCCCGGATGCGTGGTCCAATCGCCTGCACCCGCGCCGGACATCAGCGGGACTCTGGGTGCGCTGGCCTGGCAGTATGCGCAGTCGCCCCGCCGAACTGAGTTTACCCGCGCCTGCGGCGCCACCTACCGGGACGGCAACTGCTACGCACCGGGAGTGCCTGGCTTCCCCGTCGACCTTAGTTCGTCCACCTCCCCTGACCCCTCACACGGCCGCTGAGGCATCGGCTGACACTGCTGCGATCCCATGACGAGTCTGCAACTGGCGGCGTCTAACCTCGGAAGCCGGAGGGTAGATGCCACAAACCGCATACGCTGAACCGTCGAGCCGAATTCAGCTTCAGCTGCCCTCCGCATATGCCGACTCGGTGAATCCGGAATGGGTCCGGCTCCTGGACCTTCTCGGGATGAATGTTCGCTACCGCCGTTGCGCCGGGGCGGAGTTGTTTGCCGAGGATGGTCGCGTGTTTCTCGACTTTCTCTCCGGCTACTGCGTGCACAACACCGGCCACAACCATCCCGCGATCGTTGCAGCACTCAAGGATGAGCTCGACTCCTCCGGTCCTGCCATGCTGCAGAGCCATGTAGCCGACACCGCCGGGCTGCTCGCACATGAGCTGCTCCGCCGTAGTGGCCTCGCAAGTGATGCCGAGTCACGTCGCTGGCCGGAAGCCCACCGGCTCAGCAAAGCGTTCTTCTGTAGTTCCGGCAGCGAAGGGATCGAGTCTGTCATCAAGTTCGCCCGGGTCCGCACACGGCGGAACGGGATCGTGTATGCGCGCGGTGCGTTCCACGGGCTCACCTGCGGCGCCCTGTCCCTAATGGGCAGCGACTTCTGGCGTGAGGGCTTCGGGCCCATGTTGCAGGAGACCTACGAGGTCCCCTTCAACAATACTGCCGCGCTGGCGCAGGTGCTGAAGCAGGAAAGCATCGCTGCCGTCGTGCTGGAGCCGGTACAGGGCGAAGCCGGCATTGTCGTTCCCGAGCCCGAGTACCTTGCCCAGGTCCAGGAGCTCTGCCGGAAGCATGGCGCGCTGTTTGTGCTGGATGAGGTGCAGACTGGCCTCGGCAGAACCGGCCGCTTCCTGGCCGCGCAGCACTATGGAGTCTCGCCGGACATGGTGGTCCTGGCCAAGGCGCTCTCAGGAGGCCTGGTTCCTGTGGCTGCGGTGCTGATGACGGAGGAGATCTACCACGCGGTGTATGGCTCGCTCCGGCGCGCCATCATTCATACCTCCACCTACAGCGAGAACGGGCTGGCGATGCGCGCAGGCCTGGCAACGCTGGATGTGCTGGACCGCGAGAAGCTGATCGAGCGCAGCGACGAACTGGGCCGCTCTCTGCGGCAGCGACTCACCCAGGGTCTGGAGCCGTATTCGATGGTGAAGGAGGTCCGTGGATTGGGCCTGATGAACGGCATCGTGTTTCAGCCGCCGCAGCAGCTCCGGATGAAGCTCTCCTTTCAGGCGTTTAAGGCCATCCACCCGGCAATGTTCGGCCAGATGATCGTGCGGCGCCTGTTTCAGGACCACCGGATTCTGTCGCAGATCTGCGGCAATAACTTCATGGTTCTAAAGGTCGCCCCGCCGCTGGTGATCGAGCAGCAGCAGCTCGACACCTATGTGGACTCCATCACCTCGGTGGTCGACGCCCTGCACTCCTCCGCAGCCTTCTGGTCCGATGCGCTGGACCTGGGACGGAGAGCTTTTCGGGTGTGATCCCGGACAGCCCGGGGGTGAATCGTTCGTTACTCCCAAGCGTCTAATTTATAACGCTCATCTCGAGGAAAAACGGAGCAGAATCGCTCGTCGGCAGCCCTCCCCAGACATGCCAAAAACTTGCGTTTTCCCCGAAACTTCGCCCTCGGTACAGACCACAGAAGCTCTCATCGTGGGAGGCGGACCTGCCGGACTTGCGGCCTCCATTGCGCTGCGTCAGCGCGGCATCGAGTGCACCGTGGTAGAAGCCCGAACTTCTGCAATTCCCGGCACAGCAGGCATCGACAAGGCATGCGGCGAGGGCCTGATGCCCGACTCGCGCGAGCTGCTCTCCAAGCTCGGCGTCGACCTCACCGAGGCCGACGGCCATCTGTTCCACGGTATCCGCTTCGCCAATGCGCGGCATAGCGTAGAGGCGAACTTTCCCAACGGCTCCGGGATCGGAGTGCGACGGCCTCGCCTGCACAGTCTGCTCACGCAACGTGCCGAGCAGGTGGGCGCCACACTGCTCTTCGGCAGCCGCATTCAGTTGGCCGAGCAGGCCACTCCGGACGCCGATGGCTACCACACTGCCCTGATCAACGGTGATCCGATCCGCTTTCGCTGGCTGATTGGCGCGGACGGGCAGGCTTCCAGCGTGCGCAGATGGGCGGGCCTCGACGCCACCAGAAAGCATTCGCTGCGTTATGGCTTCCGCACCCATTACCGCGTTGCTCCATGGAGTCCCTACGTGGAAGTGCACTGGGGCAAGCATGGCCAGCTCTACATCACTCCCGTAGCGGCGGACTGCGTCTGCGTGGTGTACATCACGCGCGACCCGCATTGCGATCGGCACAATCTCCTCGCCGGCTTTCCCGCCGTAGCGGCCCGGCTCGCCGGAGCTGAAGCTGCGGGGCCGCAGCGCGGAGCCGTCACCGCGACGCGCAGGCTCCAGAGCGTCGCCACCGACTCCGTGGCTCTCATCGGCGATGCTTCCGGCTCTGCCGACGCGATCACCGGCGAAGGCCTCGCCATCAGCTTCCGCCAGGCGTTCGCGCTGGCCGACTCCATCGCCTCCGGTTCGCTCGATCACTACCGCGCCCGGCATTCCTCGCTCTCGCGCCTGCCGCATTCCATGGCCAGCCTGATGCTGCTGATGGACCGCTGGCCGGCACTGCAGCTTCGCAGCCTGAAATCCCTGGGGCAGGCTCCCAAGGGCTTCAATGAACTGCTGCAGGCGCATATGGGCCAGCGCAAGCTTCCGGCTGTCCTGCTGCGCCGCGCTCCCGGATTTGGCTTGCGACTCCTCTCGGCCAGAGCGGGCGCATGAAGGTGAATCTACGCCTCTCACTCGCCGTCCTGCTGCTGAGCGGGACGGTGTTGGCGCGGGCCCAGTCCAGTCCGACCGCTCTCAACTTTCGGCTCGACCCAGGCGCCACATCCATCCACTGGACGCTCAGTACGACCGTGCATACCGTACACGGCAGCTTCCGGCTCAAATCCGGTGAGCTCCGGTTCGATTCCACTACCGGCGACGCTTCCGGCCTGATCACCGTCGACAGCGCCAGCGGTGAGAGCGGCGACGGAGCCCGCGACCGCCGCATGCATCGTGAGGTGCTGGAGAGCAGCGCCTATCCCGCGATCACCTTTCGTCCAACCCACTTCACCGGCAGCCTAGACCCCGCCGCTCCCGGTCCCATAACTGTTGATGGCATCTTCATCCTGCATGGGCACGATCATCCACTGCGGCTCACCGTCACGCTCCATCGCACCGGCGACAGCCTTACCGCGGAGACCCGTTTCGACATCCCGTATGTCGCATGGGGGCTGAAGGATCCAAGCACCTTCATCTTCCGCGTCGAGAAGCAGGTCCACATCGATGTAACCGCCGTCGTAAATCCAGTCGAGATTCAGACATCGCGCTAAGCCGGGCGGCGAAGGCTGATTGCATAAGCTTTGATTTCCGGCTCCATGCCAGCCGCCGAGTAGACTTGAATCCGATGCCCCGGTTGCGCTGTCTCTCTGCATTCGCGCTTGCACTCGCGTCCACTGCTCTGGCGCAGACTCCTGTTCCGCCGGAGGCCCCTCCGCCGGATACAACCACCCTCACCAGCCGTTCCAACCTGGTGCTGGTGCCTGCGCTGGTCCGCGACAAGAAAGGCGAGCTCGTCTATTCGCTCAAAGCTGACGACTTCGTGCTGACCGATGACGGCGTTCCGCAGAAGCTGCATCTGGAAGAGGACACGGGCTCCGAGCCTCTGGCGCTGGTCGTCTGTGTCGAAGGCGGCGGCGCGGGCGTGGACCAGTTGCAGAAGTATGCCGCGCTCGAAGGCATGCTCGATGCTGTGGTCGGCGCCGTTCCTCACCGGATTGCAGTGGTCGGCTTCGACAGCTCGCCGGTTCTCGTCCAGGACTTTACCTCCGATACCACTCAAGCCGAACAGGCCGTCCATGCCCTGATCGCAGACAACAATGGCGACGACAAGGCCGCCATTCTCGACTCGCTTGCTTTCTCGGTAGACCTGCTGCGCAAACAGCCCATCCAGTACCGCCGCGCCATCCTGCTGGTTTCCGAGACCCTGGACCGCGGCAGCAAGACACGCCTGGAGGAAGACGTCCGCGCGATCAGCGATACCAATACTGCAATCTACTCGATCGGATTTTCCAGCACGAAATCCGAGACGCTCAACGATGCAGCGAAACTAAACCAGCCGCACACCCCGGGGCCCGCGCACGGCTGCTTCAGCCGTGATCCCAACGATCCCAACGTCGACCTCTCGAAGAGCGCCGCGAAGCAATCGGCCGACTGCGCCGCCATCCTGCTTCCGCCGCTGCGCATCGCCCAGATTGCCTTTGTTGCTTTGCGCGATGCGCTCTCCAAGAATGTGCCCGAGACCGTGGCCCGGTTGACTGGCGGCGAGTACTACAAGCTCGGCAGTGAAAAGAACTTCGAACGCGACCTGGCCACCATCGCGAACCACATCCCCAACCGCTACATGCTCAGTTTCCAGCCGCAATCGCCGCACGCGGGCTTCCACTCCATCTCGCTGACGGCTCCCGGCTACAAGGGTCTGCTGGTCTACGCCCGAACCGGCTACTGGATCGACGACGCCCAGGCGCAATGAGTGTTCCGCCTTTCACGACAAGTTTTCTTCCCCCTGAGGCACCACCGTCCCCGCATTTTTGCATCGGCACACCTGACCTGTAGAGTCGTATCCTGATACGGATCCCATGACCAAGACCGCCCCCTTCCAAGTTCCCGATGCCGTCGCTCTGCTGCGGCGGACCCCTGCCGCTCTCGACGCGCTGCTGCGCGGCCTGCCCGACCTTTGGGTCCGCGGCACCGAGGGAGCCGACACCTGGAGCGCCTACGACATCGTGGCTCACTTGATCTACACCGATCACGAGAGCTGGCTGCCGCGCTTTCGTCATATCCTGGAGCACGGAGAACAGGTGCCTTTCCAGCCGTTTGATCGCGGCGGACATAAGGCCCGGCTGCGCGGGCAATCGCTCGATCAGCTGCTCGACGAATTCTCTCAGACGCGAGCGCAGAGCCTTGCCGCGCTTGAAGCGCTCCGGCTCAGCCCCACAGACCTTGAGCGATGTGGTTTGCACCCACGTCTTGGCTCCATCTCACTGGGCAGCGTGCTCGCGGCGTGGCCGGTTCACGACCTGAACCATATCCATCAGCTCTCCCGCGTGATGGCGCGTCAGTACGCCGAGCCCGTGGGCCCCTGGACCTCGTTCATGGGCGTACTCAACTGCGATGCCCACGGAGCGTAGTAGCGAGTCGTACCCCTGTTCGCCGCTCCACAAAGGGCCTAGAATAGAGATGTGCCCCTTTCCCCGGCGTCCCCGGCTCCCGACCACAAGCGCTACTTCATCGAAAAGCTTGGCATCTCTGAGCGCCTGATGGAGCGCTGCCTGGGCGAGGCCCTCTCGGCCGGCGGCGATTACGCCGACCTCTACTTCGAGGCCGTCACCTCCACCTCGCTTGGCATCGACGAGTCGCTGGTCAAATCGGCGTCTCAGGGCATCAGCGTTGGCTGCGGCATTCGGGTGCTTTCCGGCGAACGCACCGGCTACGCCTACACCGACGACCTCTCCTCGGACCGGCTGCTGCGCGCGGCACGCACCGCCGCCCTGATCGCCTCCGGACCGGCAAAGGAGCAGATGTCCGGCTTCCGGCACAGCTCCGACGAGCCGACGCTCTATCCCATCACCGGCGCCGCCGCGGACGCAGAGATCGCCGCCAAACTCTCGCTGATTCAACGTGCTGACCAGGCTGCCCGCGCCTTCGACCCGCGTATCCTGCAGGTCCGCGCCGGCTTCAATGACGAGCTCCGCCGCATTCTCGTCGCCGCCTCCGACGGCACCTTTGCCTCCGATACGCAGCCGCTTGCGCGTCTCAACGTCTTCGTCATCGCACGCGATGCCGCGGGCGAGAACGGCTCCGGCTCTTCCGCGCGCGGCAGTTCCGGCGGCGGCGGCCGCGTGACACTCGACTTCTTCGAAGGGCCGCATTCCCCCGAGCACTACGCGCGCGAGGCCGCCCGCACCGCCATCCTGCAGCTCGGCGCAATCGCCGCTCCTGCCGGCGAGATGCCGGTTGTGCTTGGCCCGGGCTGGCCCGGCGTGCTGCTGCATGAAGCCGTAGGCCATGGCCTGGAGGCCGACTTCAACCGCAAAAAGACCTCCGCCTTCGCCGGGCTCATTGGGCAGCAGGTGGCGAGCCCCAAAGTGACCGTGGTCGATAACGGCCGCATGCCCAACCGGCGCGGCTCCATCAACCTGGACGACGAGGGCAACCCGACCCAGGAGACCGTGCTGATCGAGAACGGCATCCTGAAGGGCTACCTCTCCGACAAGCTCTCCTCCCGCCTGATGGGGATGCCCAACACCGGGTCCGGACGCCGCGAGAGCTACCACCACATCCCGATGCCGCGCATGACCAATACCTACATGTTGGCCGGCGAGGACGCGCCCGAAGACATCATCCGCTCCGTGCAGCGTGGGCTCTACGCCGTCAACTTCGGCGGCGGACAGGTGGACATCACCAACGGCAAATTCGTCTTCTCCGCCTCCGAGGCTTACCTCATCGAGGACGGCAAGGTGACGCGGCCGGTGAAGGGCGCCACCCTGATCGGCAACGGTCCCGAAGCTCTGAAGTACGTCTCCATGGTCGGCAATGACCTGGCGTTGGATGAAGGAATAGGCACCTGCGGTAAGGCCGGGCAATCCGTGCCCGTCGGCGTAGGCATGCCCACAGTAAGGCTCGACCGCATGACGGTCGGCGGAACAGGACAATAAACCATGGCAACAGCCGAACGCGAAACGAAACTCTACGAGTGTGAAGTGAAGCGGCGCCGCGTGAAAAGCGGCGGCGGGTACGAGCCCTTCTGGAAGACCAAGACCGTGGCCGACGCCCTGATGGACGCCGACACTGAATTCCGCTGCAAGGATTGCTACGGCGAAGTCAAACTCTTCAAGACCCACAAAGCCGGCGGTCCTGCTCCTCACGCCGAGCACAAGAGCCGACAGGACTCCGAGTACTGCCCTTCCGGCATGTACTTCCGCAAGGCAGCCGATGGCCGCGAGCCCAGGCCCTCGGCGCATCCCGTCCATTAGCCTGGTCCGCTCTGCGCGCCCCCTGGAACGGATTCGCCGCGCCCGGGAGAATGTCCTTGTGCTCGACTGATACGGTTGAGAGCAGGCCGTCTGCGACTGCGCAGCGTGCGCGAGGACAGCTTGCTTCATCACCAGATCAGAAATCTGCTTTCCAGACCGTCGACTCAGCCGCTCTTCTCGCGTCTGTTGACGCTCTGCCATGCCGCACTCAATTATGGAGGCGGGCAGTCGGTGGGTTCGAGTGGCGAGTTGGACGTGCTGCGATTCGTGCGCGACGCCTCGTGGCGCAGCAATCCATGCACCGTCTTCGACGTGGGAGCAAACGACGGTGAATATCTCAGAGCGGCCCTGGACGTTCTGGGAGATCGCACGAGAGTCTGGTGCTTCGAACCCCATGCCTCCAGTTTCCGTGCTCTCCAAAGCTCGTTCGCCGGCCATGCCGGGGTACAGGCCAGAAACATTGCTCTGGGACTTGAACCGGGAGCCGCCCATCTGCACTTCGAAGCGGACGGGAGCACCACGGCTTCGCTTGCGGCCAACGCCGCCGGACAAGGCACCGAAGAGGTGCAGGTGGACACCGTGGACCATGTTTGCCGGAACGAGCACATCGAGCACATCGACCTGCTGAAGATCGACACCGAAGGCTACGAGATGGACGTGCTGCACGGCGCCCGGCAAATGATGGAATCTGGTCGCATCCGTTCCATTCAATTTGAGTTCGGCCATACCTTCCTGGCCACTCCGTACCACTTCTCTGATCTCTGGGAGCTACTTGCTCCGCAGTATGTGATCCATCGCATTCTGCGCCACGGCATGGTGGAGATCACCCACTACTCGCACGATCTTGAGATCTACAAAATCGCGAACTTCTTTTGCGTGCAGAAATCACTGTCGCATCATCGCTAACGCCGGATCGGATCAACCGCTCCTCTCTGACGCATTCAGCCGTGGGCGGGCTGAAAGAACCTATTGCCTCGTCAACCGGCCACAAGTACACTCCGTCGTGATTCACGAGGAGATCTTGATGCGTTGCCTGCTTCTCCCTTGCACTCTGCTTGCTGGCGTCAGCATCGCCTCTGCGCAGGATTCTCCCGGCTACCACGCGCCTGACAGCGGTAGCCGCACCTTTATCGCCGGCGTTGACGTCGAGCCGACTCCGGGACTTCCCTTCACCGCTTCGGAAGGTATTACCTGGACCCGGCCTACCGATGGCGCCGGAAACATTACAGTGCACCTTGAGGCCAAGGTCATGCGGGACAGTAATGGCCGGGTGTATCGGGAGCGTCACGCCTTTGGCGCCCCGAATTCTGATCCTGAATCCACACTGCAACAGTTCTACGTCATGGATCCTGTAGCCCACACGGTCACCACCTGCATCAAGGCTCAGCGGCTTTGCCACATGGTTCTGTTAGGCACGCGTCGGGCTCCCCCGGTGCCGCCTGTCGGGCCCTTCAACAACGGTAAGGAATACCTTGCTCGAACCCCGCTCGGCAGCCAGTCACAACAGGATCTTCGCGTCACCGGCACGCTTGAAACGGTGACGATTCAAGCAGGTACCTTCGGCAATGACCAGACCATGACGTTGACCCGGGAGTTCTGGTACAGCCCGGACCTGCAGATCAACCTTTCGGTCGTGCGTAAGGATCCACGCACCGGCACTCAGGAGATCCGGGTCACATTGCGTTCCCGATCCGATCCCGATCCTGCAGCTCTCAAAATTCCTGCCGGGTACCGGGTTATAGACAATCGCCCTGCGCCTTTGCGGGTTGCTCCCCCTGAGACGGCGCACTAGGAGAATCCCGCCGAGATCCTCGGGCTGCCACTGTGCCCTGCCCGGCTTGCTAAACTAGACAAGCCGCGCGGAGATCAACTTGCCCGATATCGCAACCACCACCCCTGACGAGAAGGCCGCATCCGCCTCCGCTGAACACGAAGAAAAAGAGACCGCGCTCGAGTCGCTCTCCTCCATCTGCACCGTGCTTGCCGTCGGGCTGTTCGTGATGACGTTCGTCTTCCAGAACTTCGAGATTCCATCCGCATCGATGGAGAAGACGCTGCTGATCGGCGATCACGTGCTGGTCGACCGGGTTACGCTTGCGCCGCCCTCCCACTGGCTTCCGCTGATGCACTACCGTGACGTGCGGCGGGGAGACGTCATCGTCTTCCTCAAGCCGCACCCGGAGACGCCTGACCTCTATCTGGTGAAACGCGCCATCGGCCTTCCAGGCGACCACATCCATCTGGAGCACGGCGTGGTCTACATTAACGGCGTCGCCCAGAACGAGCCGTACGCGCAGCAACCGCGAGAGGACGGCAACCCGGAAGACTCCTACATCCCGTACCGCGACGATTTTCCACGAGTCGATCTGCAGGATCTGCAGGCCGCCTCGATGGAAAACCATGCCGCCTACTGGGCGGTGGAGCTGCCGAGCCACATCGTGGACGGCGATCTCGTGGTGCCGCCGGATTCCGTGTTTGCGATGGGCGACAACCGTACCCAGTCGCTCGATGGCCGCTTCTGGGGATTCGTCCCGCGCGAGAATATCGTGGGCCGCCCGATGTTCATCTACTGGTCCTTCGAAACACCCAAAGACCAGATCGACAAGACCGGGCTCGGCGATCGCATCGCCTTCATCGGCCATGTGCTGATCCACTTCTTTGACCAGACGCGTTGGAATCGCACCTTCCACGTGGTGCACTGAGCTTGGTAACACCGGTTCAGTCAGTCATGGAAGAATAAGCCGTTCCCCCGCGATGCAGACCGACATTCATTCCGACGCGGAGCCTGAGCTGGAAACCTCGTCTCCGGGGCAGCTGCGGCGGCGTCTCGCTCTGGTTCTGTCGCTGGTACTGGTCGTGCTGGTGCTGGCGTTTATCCCGCCGCTGATTAATGTCAGCCGGCTGCAGCGGCGAATCGCGCACAACATCAGCCTGTCGATCGGGCGGCCGGTCCACTTCGACCGACTATCCCTGACCTTGCTGCCTACGGCCGGCTTCACGCTCGAAAACTTCGTCATCTCGGAGGACCCGGCGTTCGGCTATGAGCCTATCCTTCGCGCAGACGAGGTGCACGCCCGGCTGCGGCTGAGTTCGTTGTGGCGCGGCCACCCCGAGTTCTCCACCATTTCCTTCTCCGACCCCACCAGTGTGAACCTGGTGCACCTCGCGGACGGCCGCTGGAATATCCAGTCACTGCTCTTTCAGGCTTCGCACATCCCGGCGGCACCCACTGCACAACGTTTTGCCGGGCCGGCGCCTCGCTTCCCTTACATCGAGGCCACTGGCGCGCGCGTGAACCTGAAGCTGGACCAGCGCAAGACGCCGATCTCGTTTGACCAGGCCGAGTTCGCGCTGTGGGAGCCGGAACCGGACCAGTGGAAGCTGCGGCTGTCGGGCCGGCCCATCCGAACCAATGTGGCACCGGGCGAAACCGGCACGGTGCGCATGGAAGCAACGCTGGGGGCGCCCAACAAGACCGCGAGCTCTCTGGCAGCCACTCCCATCTCGCTGAACGGAGACTGGCACGACGCCCAACTCGGCGGAATCACCCAGTTCGCGACCGGCTCCGATGCCGGACTGCGTGGGGACCTCTCCGGCAGCTTCGGCGTCGAAGGCACACTGGCCGAGAACAAGATCACAGCGCAGATCCGGCTGCTGAACGCCCGGCGCGCTGACTTCATCCCACCTGCTCCGCTTTCGCTCGAAGCGCGCTGCGAGGCGCATGCATCGGAGCTCTTTCACAGCTTCACCGACGTGGCCTGCTACTGGCCTCCGCCAGAGACGGCTGACCCGAGCACGCTGATTGCGGCGGCCCAGATTCCGGATGTGCGCACGCCAGAAACCGCCACGGTGCGGATCAGCCTGCCTGCGGTGCCCGCCTCTACCTTTTTCAACTGGGTGAGCGTGGCGACGCCGCATCCACCTCTGGGACTCGCCGGGCCGGGAACGCTCTCCGGGCAGGTCGTCTGGGGACTGACCGATGGCACGAGCGCCAATCAGAGTTCTGCGCGACCAGGCTGGACCGGTGAGCTCGAGCTCTTTGGTGGAACGATCGCGATTCCGAACCAGCCGCCGGTCGAACTCGGAGACATCCTGCTGGATGCGTCACAGCCGGCCGCGCCGGCCAAACCACGGCGCGGGCAGCCTGCCGTGCCAGTTGCTCCCCCGGCGCACGACTCCTTCGATCTGGAACCGATGGAGCTGGACCTGGGAGGGAAGTCGCCGGCGACTCTGACCGGCCATGTGGACGACTCCGGCTACACGCTGCACCTGACCGGCTCAGTACTTCCCTCGCGGCTGCTCGCCGTAGGCAAAGCGGTGCCGCAGTTGGGTGAGGGCCTGGCATCCTGTCTGCCGGCAGCTGAGGAGACGGGCGGCTCAGCTGCTCCGACTGCCAAGGCCCCGGAGACGCCGATCCATGTGGACCTGACCGCGAACAGGACATGGGGAGGGCCGCAGAGCTGGTGTCCGGCACAGGCGTCCGCAGTTCCGGGACCCTAGTTACCCCCTACCCCCCGTACTTTAAGTCCCAAGGTATTCCGGATAAAGGCCTTAGCAGGGCTAAGTCTGCCGGCAATATCCCAAAAAGCAAATGGCCCGCAAGCGCGAATGTACGCCTGGGGCCTTTCTCTCATCTCTAATTCCATTATAGCGGTTTGAGTAAAACTGCTGTCACATGAAAATGATGCGGGTAAAAGCTCTATTTCAGAGATTTGATTGGGTTTTCCACGGAACAGGGGCTTGACAGCAATTCCAAGGCAGAGGTGCCGCGGTATTTGGCCGACTCGTTTAGTTGATTGTAGTTTAGACATATAATGTGAGTGTAGTGTTGTGAATCTTGGGCGCGAGAGACGGCATCTTAAGGAGTGCTATGGCATTTAAATGGGAGAAACTCACAGTCAAATCACAGGAAGCGCTGCAGGCGGCCGCGTCTCATGCCGCGGAGAACGGCAATCCGGAGGTGCTGCCCATGCATCTGCTGGCCGCGCTGCTGGAGGACCGCGAGGGCGTAGTGTTGCCGGTACTCCAGGGAGCGGGGGTTGCCGCGCGGCAGCTTCTGACCAGCGTCAATGAAGCAATTGCGAAGTTGCCCAAGGTGCAGGGCGGCACGCAGCCGGGGATGTCGCAGGCGCTGCAGCGAGTTTTGGATGGCGCCGCGAAAGAGGCGGACAGCTTTAAAGACGAGTACATCTCAACCGAGCATCTGCTGCTGGCGCTGACCGAGGCCAAGGGCGATCCGGTGCGGGATGCGTTGGCCGCACTCGGCGCGACGCATGATTCGGTGCTGAAAGCGCTCTCCGCGGTTCGCGGGTCGCAGCGCGTGACCGACCAGAATCCCGAGGCCAAGTTCCAGTCGCTGGAAAAGTACGGCAAGGACCTCACCGATCTGGCGCGCAAGGGGAAGCTGGATCCCGTGATCGGGCGCGACGAAGAGATCCGCCGCGTGGTGCAGGTTCTGAGCCGCCGGACCAAGAACAATCCGGTGCTGATCGGCGAGCCCGGCGTTGGCAAAACAGCCATCGTCGAAGGGCTGGCGCGGCGTATTGTGCATGGCGACGTGCCCGAGATTCTGAAGGACAAGCGCGTGGTGGCGCTGGACCTGGCGAGCATGATTGCGGGCGCAAAGTACCGCGGCGAGTTCGAGGACCGGCTGAAGGCGCTGCTGAAGGAGATTGAGGACTCGAACGGCGAGATTATTCTGTTCATCGACGAACTCCATACGCTGGTGGGAGCGGGCGCGGCCGAAGGCGCGATGGATGCCAGCAACATGCTGAAGCCGGCGCTGGCGCGCGGCGGGCTGCGTGCGATCGGGGCAACCACGCTGAACGAGTATCGCAAATACATCGAGAAGGACGCTGCGCTGGAGCGGCGATTCCAGATTGTCTTCGTGGGCGAGCCCAACGTAGAGGACACGATCAATATTCTGCGAGGTCTGCGTGAGCGCTACGAGGCGCACCACAAGGTGCGGATCAAGGACTCGGCCATTGTGGCAGCGGCGACGCTCTCGCACCGCTACATCTCCGACCGCTTTCTCCCGGACAAGGCCATTGATCTGGTGGATGAGGCCGCGGCGGCGCTGGCCAACCAGATTGGTTCCGTGCCGACGGAAATTGACGACCTGGAGCGGCAGGCGACCTCGCTGGAGATTGAACAGGCGGCATTGCGGCGCGAGAGCGATGCGAGTTCGAAGGCTCGCCTGACCGAAGTGCAGCGGGAGTTGGCGGAGACGCGGGAGAAGGCAGCCAGCCTGCGGGCGCGATGGCAGCAGGAGCGCGGCGCGATTGGCAAGATTGCCGAGCTGAAGCAGAAGATTGAAGACCTGCGCTTCCAGGCCGAAGACCAGACGCGCAAGGGCAACCTGCAGCGAGCGGCGGAGCTGCAGTACGGCGAGATTCCGCGTGCCGAGGCCGAACTGCGCCAGCTTACCGTGGTCGCCGACGGCAGCGACAACACCAACCGCATGCTGAAGGAAGAGGTAGACGAGGAAGATATCGCGAAGGTGGTATCGCGCTGGACTGGGATTCCGGTCTCCAAGATGCTCGAAGGCGAGATGCAAAAGCTGGTGCAGATGGAGGACCGTCTGCGGGAGCGGGTGGTGGGCCAGGACCAGGCGCTGAGCGTGGTGGCCAATGCGATTCGCCGCAGCCGGGCTGGGCTCAGCGATCCGAAGCGGCCGATCGGCAGCTTCATCTTTCTCGGGCCGACGGGCGTGGGCAAGACGGAGACGGCGCGCGCGCTGGCGGAGTTCCTGTTCGACGACGAGTCCGCGATGGTGCGGATCGACATGTCGGAGTACATGGAGAAGCACGCGGTAGCGCGGCTGATCGGCGCGCCTCCGGGATACGTGGGCTATGACGAAGGCGGCCAGTTGACCGAGGCGGTGCGACGGCGTCCGTATGCGGTGATCCTTTTCGACGAGATAGAGAAGGCGCACTCCGATGTGTTTAACGTGCTGCTGCAGGTGCTGGACGATGGCCGCCTGACGGACTCAAAGGGACGCACGGTGGACTTCAAGAACACGGTGCTGATCATGACCTCCAACCTGGGTGCGGGGCAGCTGGCGACTGCGTGGGCCGACAGCGCAGACGGATTCCAGGATGCGTCGGAGCGAGTGATGGGCGTGCTGCGCGAGCACTTCCGGCCGGAGTTCCTGAACCGGATCGACGATATTGTGATCTTTCATCCGCTCTCGGAAGATCAGCTGGAGCACATCATCGAGCTGCGGCTGGTGGATCTGGAGAAGCTGCTGGCAGACCGGCACATCACGCTGGAGCTGACGCCGGCGGCGCGCAAGGCAATCTTCAAGGCCGGATACGACCGGGCTTACGGAGCGCGACCGCTGAAGCGGGCGATCCAGAGACTGGTGCAGGACCCGCTGGCAGTGCGGATTCTGGACGGCACCGTGCGGCACGGCGATCACGTTGTGGTGGACGCAGGCAGCAGCGGACTCACGTTCGAGGTAGGCGAAACGGCCAAGGCTGGAGCAGCCGATTGAAGGGCTGCTCCGCGCCGTCGCGGTCGTTCCATCCGGAAGCTCGAACACACCGAGGCAGTTCTGCTGAAAGCGGACGTGGGGGAAGTAGATGGTTCCGCAGAACTCGCGGGTCTCGCGAGAGCAGGGACGCGGTGCGTCTCCCATGGGGCAAGTCTACACGCCGACTTTGGGTGTAGCGGGTGGGCCAGGGCGATGGCGCATGAAGCCGAAAATGCGGCTGCGCTGGCTCTCTCGCTGCATCAGCCTGAGGCGCCCGAGCAGCAGATCGCTGAGGCCGACTTTGCCGCAGACCTTGTCGGACTCGCGGTCGACCACAAAAAGGCTGGTGAGACTTGCAGCTGCCATCTTCTCCACGGCGGCGCGGGAGGTCTCATCGGAGTAGATGAAGACATCCGGCAGCAGCGTTTTCGCAGGCTCGCACTCCTCGGGAGTGACGTCCCCCATGATCTCGGCGATGGTGACGATCTCGAGCGGATCGATGCCGTATTCGCGGGTGAGGTGATACCCACGCCGGCTGAGCTTCTCGGTGAGGATGGACCGCGGCATGATCAGCGAGGTGACAGTATAAGCAGCTAGGCAGCCCAGCATCACCGGGAGAAGCACAGGCAGGCTGCGCGTGATCTCCAGCATGAAGATGATTGCAGTGAGCGGTACGCCAAGGGAGCCGGCGAGCATGCCGCCCATGGCGACCGCAGCCCAGAGCGCCTGCTGGGGTGCGCTGGCGTGAGCGGCATGCGCGGCGATCTCGCCGAGAGCGCCGCCGATCATCAGCAGCGGAGCGAGCACACCGCCGGAAGTGCCTGAACCAAGCGAGAAGGCCCACATGAGCGACTTGGCAATAATCAGGCCGAGCAGCAGACCGAGTGGAGCGCTGCCACGGAGCAGCTCGGCGATATTGTCGTAACCCACGCCCAGACCGCGGGGGAAGAACAGCCCTCCGATGCCGATTCCGATGCCTCCGATGGCAGGCCACCACATCCAGTGGACGGGCATGCGCTCGAATAGATCTTCAAAGCCGTACATCAGGCGGCTGAGAGCGGCCGCGGCAATACCGACGCCCAGCCCGAGCAGCAGCGCAAGAACGCAAACCGAGGCGGATTGCTGAAAGGGCATCGAGGGCATAGCGAACAGAGGCCCTGAGCCTAGCAGCAGCACACGCACAATTTCAGCGGTGATGCTGGCGCAGGCAACGGGAATCAGGCTGCGCGGGCGCCACTCAAACAGCAGCAGCTCCACGCCCAGCAGGATGGCCGAGAGCGGCGCGGAGAAGGTGGCGGCCATGCCCGCAGCCGCGCCGGCGACGAGCAATGTGGTGCGCTCGGCATCGGTGAGGTGGACCCACTGGGCGATCAGCGATCCGAAGGCACCGCCGGTCATGATGATGGGACCCTCGGCTCCGAATGGACCGCCGGAGCCAATGGAGATGGCGGCGGAGATGGGCTTGAGCACCGCAATGCTGGGCTCGACCTTGGCGCCGTTGAGCAGGATGGCTTCGATGGCTTCCGGGATGCCGTGGCCACGGATTTTGTCCGAGCCGAAGCGGGCCATCAGCCCAACGATCAGGCCCCCGACGATCGGGACGATGGGCATCCAGTAGCCCAGCGGGCTTCCGGCCGGCCCGACCGACTGCATGCTGAGGCGGTGGTAATAGAAGATATTGGTGGCGAGCGCGATGGCCTTCAGCAGCACGACCGCGAGCAGCGCCGCGCCCACGCCAATGATGATGGCAATGGCCGACATGAGCCATACGCGGCGGTCAACGGTGAAGTCGCGCAGGACAGAAGAGTGGGATTTCATCGGGTTTCCTTGAGGGCTGCGGCGCGGGTGGTCTTAATGCGATCCAGTGCGCGGATGAGGCGGGGCGCCAGCTCGTCGAGCTCGCGGGCGTGGCTCTCGGCCAGCGCGTCCAGCAGGCGCATGCCCTTGGCGGTGACGGTGAGCACGACCCGGCGGCGGTCTTGCGAATCTTCGGTGCGGCGCACCAGGCCCTGGGCCTGGGAGCGGTCTGCCAGCTCCACAACGGAGTTCTGGCGCAACCCTAGCTGCTCGGCCAGATAATTGATGGTCGCTAGGTGACCGGGCTGGATTCCGGCCACCTGCAACAGCAGCTGATGCTGGCGCGGCCGGATGCCATGGTCGGTCGCCGCCTGCTCGCTAAACTGCAGAAAGCTGCGGAGTTGATGGCGGAACTCAGCCAAAGCCTGGAGCAGCGAACCTGGTGCGACTTCGCTTTTAGCGAGGGAGCTCATAGATACATCGTATCACGATGTATTGCACAGGAGCAGGAGCGGCATGCGGCTTGCGTGGAGAGCTAGGAACTAACGCGCTGCGGCTTCATCCTGCATCTCCGGAAGCTCCAGCTGTTCGCTCTCCGATGCATCCAGGTAGGGGCGGAAGCAGGTGCGGCAGCGCGCCTCATACATGCCTGCCGCGCCGACGACCACCAGCTCGCGGCTCTTGCCCAGCCGCTGCGTGTGGATCGCAGGAGAGCCGCAGACCATACAGACAGCGGAAAGCTTGGTGACCTCGTCCGAGACGGCCATCAGCGCGGGAATTGGACCGAAGGGATCGCCAGTGAAGGTGGTGTCCAGGCCCGCCATGACGACGCGCTTGCCCATGTGCACCAGTTCGAGCGCGAACTGCACGATTGCCTCATCGAAGAACTGCGCTTCATCGATTCCCACGACTTCCACAGCAGGAATCTGCGGATAGAGCGCCTGGCGCAAGTGCGAGGTGTTAGCCACGGTGGTCGCCTCATGCGTCTGCGAGCTGTGGGAAGCAATCGCGGTGCGGTGGTAGCGGAGATCGATGTCGGGCTTAAAGCAGGCCACGCGCTGGCGGCCGATGCGCGCGCGCTTGAGCCGGCGGATCAGCTCCTCGCTTTTGCCTGAGAACATGGGCCCAGTGATGACCTCCAGCCGGCCGACTTCGACGCGAGTGAACTCGTGCGGGTCTGCTCCGGAGTGGTCTGGGAAGGCGTTCGACATGATGGGGGTACCTGCAGCGGGAAGCGATCGGCGAAGCCGCGAGAGCAGCGCCTGAGGACTATGGTACGGCAGCGGCGCGGTGGATTTTCGCGCGACCGAAGGCAGTGAAGTTGCCGCTGTAGAGCGGCTTCCTTGCATCGCTAAATCGTCCGCACGATCGCGCCTTCTTTTGACATGCTCTGTGGTGCTTGATAGCGTTGAGGTTGGCGTGTTTTCGGCTGGTTTCGCAGAGCTTGAGGACGCGCTCGACCTGGCTGCGCATGCTTTCCTGGCTCGCGCGCACCGCAAGGGTCCCCATCGTTCAATGGTTAGGACACCGCCCTTTCACGGCGGTAATACGGGTTCGAATCCCGTTGGGGACACCAAGTTTGATTCAGCGGTCTGGAAATGGTGTAACGCTCTGAAAGCAGAGTTGCTTGGAGCGGTTCCAAATGCATTTTCGCTGTACACGCTAAACCGTCGGGAAAGAGCACCTGCTGGAGACGCTGGCAGTTTTGCAATGGAAAGTGTGGACGGGTCAATACTCCCAGCGGCGATCATCCACGCTGCCGCCAGCATCGGTTCCTGCGGGGAGAAGTATCGCTTGTAATGCTGCAAGATGAAGTTCTTCCTGACCGTTGCGGGGGAGGAACTCAACCCCGTACACATACTTGCGACGGTTCCGCACCACGGCACGCACCCGCAGAGGACCTTCACGAGGCGGCGTAAATTCCATCTGAATTTCGCTGTCGACCGCGAGTTCGACTGCAGCAAAGATGGCGGCGCCATCCGCGCTGATATCGCGAACCCGAGCGTCCACCAGCTGCACGGTGTACGGTCGCGGGATGATCAGACATACCGGAACATCCAGACGGAGCCGCTTGCAGGAGCGTACTGCCTCATTTTGTGCGAGTAGTCGAGGAGTAAGCGTCATGTCCGTGATCATAGTGAGCGACTCTGGACAGCAGAACCCTACTGAGGTGGTCTGCGGTACCACTTTTGTTGTAAAGAGAGCTGCGGATGTGTGACCGGTTAACCGGAAATAACGGAATGGCAACGGCCGGGTTGGCGACCATTCGCTCAAGATCCAGCTCAATGGCTGGATGGCTAGGCCGGGGGCAGTTGTTCGCCACCTCTCCTCTCTTGATCAGGGCTGGCCAGACGAAGGCTTCACGGTTCAGAGGGCAAAGCGGGCAGGAGAGGGCCCGATACCCGAGCTGTACGCGGACGACTTGAGCGAACAGAAGTACAAACAACGAATGGAAGCAGACGCCGTTTAGGGTCCGCTTCCTGAAAGCTCGCTTCAACCCGAACCGACCTACATCTGGCTTGCTTCCGCTTTACACGAACTATGTCCGCAGCTGCAGGTAATCTCCGTAGAACCCTTCATGCCTTCGCAATGGGCGCTACAGTAGTCCTGACCCTTCTCGGGAATACAGCTGCACACGACATTCTTGCATTTTTTAGAATCTGACATTGGTTTTCTGAACCTCCATCTTCACGGATTTGCTATCAGATCGGTGAGATGCATGCGGAGATAACTTCGGCTGAATAAATGCGCAGCGAACGAGGTCTTGGAGAGTCAGTATGGGCAACGATTTCCCGAACCTGAGCACGCGTCCTCCGAGTTCAAGTCAGCCGTACATGGGATTCGGTCTATCCAGATGGAAAATCATGGCCAGAGCTAGCCAATGCTGACACTCGGGTATGCTTCGATGTACTCCTCACCGTTACAACCCTGGTAAGTGACGGTGCGTGCCTGAAGGTCCACGTCGTAGCCAACCACTCCGGCCCGCCACGACGCATCCAGAAACTCTGGGAAGGTGCTTTCGCCAGCCTGGTCGGCACGGAGTGCCCGGATCAGCGCGCCCTCATCAAACAGTGGAACATCGGCGGCTCCATCGACAAGAGGCTTGCCTTGCATCACGACTGGGCCTTCCTGCGTCAGAAAGACACTCTGGCACCCGGGCAGCGACCATACGTTGCGTGTGACTCCTGCCTCTCGCATCACTTCAGCCAGATACGGGAAACCGCCAACACGAGGCCGAATCGTCTCGGCTCGTCTCAGAGCCTCCATCAAGTTGTCGATTGCTTTGCTCATGAAATTTTCTCCTTAGTCGGTCGGTACATCGTGGATGCGATTCTGTTTTGCAATCTTCACAAGCAGGTCGCGGAGGATCTTCTTCTCCCGTGTACTCAGGCAATCGAAGAAGGCTTGATCGTTCTGGTCTGCGATTTTGGCGAGAACAGGGAGATTCCTGGATCCCGCGCGCGTGAGGGAAAGGACACGGAATCTGCTGTCTCCCTGGTTTCCTTCTGTTTGAACCCATCCTTTCGCTTCGAGCTTATCGACGATCTTGGATATGGCTCCTCGCGTCAGTCCGAGAGTCGAAGCCAGCTCACCTGGCGACGCTTGATCGCGCTTGTAAAGTTCGCGCAGCAGCACCCATTCCGCGACAGACGTTTGCTTCGCCTGTAGCGCGCGGGAAAATGCTCCGGAGACGGCATTGGAGACCCGTCGCAGCCAGTAACCAAGATGACTCTCAAGGTCGGATACCTGCCTGGCACTCGGCAAATTAGTTTCCATGGAAACTATCCTACTTTTCCATGGAAACGTATATCAATCATGAATCCGGGAATGTTTTGGACTGAGACGCCAGTCGAGCGTAACGACTGCTCAAACCAGCCCGGCAAGATACCTGGCCAGGTCCACCCGGATCGGCATGAAATAGACGTTCGCGCCCAGGGATCGGATGATCGGCAGCGCTGAGATGGCAAATTCTCGATTCCACTCGAGTGCGGAGCGGAACCCGGCTGGGAACACGATCTTGTTGGTGGTTTCCCAGTAGGACCTGGAGCGGTCTCCGACCACAGGAGCGATTCCCCAGAACACATTCTGTCCTTCAAGCATCTCCGCACAAATCTCCAGAAGACGAAGGTCGAAGATGGGCTGTGTGAAGAAGCCGTCGGCTCCAGCGTCAAGCTTCTGTGCCACGGTCTTGAGTTCATCCTGCAAGCTTCGGCGGTACGGATCGAAGGCGGCGAAGACCTTTAGCTCCGGATGATGCTTCTTAAAGCGGCGAATGATTTCACCGCTGGTGTGAGGATAGGTACGCTTGCTGAGGTCATGTGGAGGATCCCCCTGGATGACGAGCACCTCGGACAACCCAGCTTCCGAGATGGTGGGCGCTATCGGAATCTCGTCTCCTGGAGGAATGTCCATCGCACGAATATGTGGGATAGAAGCTGGCAAGAGCGTCCTGGTGATTGCGCATGCTTCCCAACTCCGAAGTGGAAATCGGGAGAGGTCCGGGATGTTGAACGCGTCGGCTTCGGGCATTACCGCGCGAACGGTCCTTGCATCATTCAGCACGTCGGCGGCATTGCGAGGCACGAGTTCGACCGAGATTCTCATAGGAGCACTGGAGCCGCCACATCTAAATTGTAACGAGGAGCGAGGCTATTTCAGCCACAAGCGCCAGCTTGCATTGCCGCTCTATATGGACCAGCAGCGGACTCGTTGGGCGTGTGGCAATGAATGAAATCTGCTTGAGAACCTGGAGCTTTCTCCGCCAAAAGCGCGTCTAGGCGCTTAGAGGCTCGCGATGCATAGGTCCTTCGTATCAGGTTGCAGTTGGCTGATTATGCTTGGGCTGATGACCATTGGCCCAGTCGATCTCCCGCTCAAGGGGCAGGTCCTGCATGCAGATTCCCCGCTACCCTCGTTTGACGTGGCCACGATCCGGCCCTCGAAAGGGGACTCGCTGCGTACCGTGAGATCGGCAAGCGAACTTCAGATGCGCAATGTCACCGTTCGTTACCTCATCGAACAGGCATTCAACATTCCCTGGACCAACGGCTCAAAGGATCGCATCCGTGGGGGGCCGGCCTGGATCGACAGCGAGCACTATGACCTTGACGCAAAGGTTGCTCCAGAAGCCGCGGCCACTCTGCAGCAAATGCCGGAAGAGCAGCGTCGAAGGCAAATGAACCTGAGGTTGCAAACGCTGTTAGCCCAGCGACTGAAGCTCACGGTTCATTTTGAAACGCATCAGGAGCCGGTGTTCGGGATCGTGACTGCAAAAAATGGGCCGAAGCTCACAGCGGCCTCCAGCGCCGAAGGCCTGCAGGAGCTGGGCATTTCTGTGAGATACAACGGCCAGGCCGCGCAGATGCGAGCGAAGGGAGTCACTCTCGGCGCTTTGGCAGCTTGGTTGACCGGGTACTCGGAGATGGGTGGGCAAACTGTGATGGACCAGACCGGACTCACGCAGCGATACGATTTTGTGCTGAATTGGACCCGTGAACGGGCGTTGAGCAACGGAGAAGGAAATAGAGAATCGGAAGCATCGCTCGCTGGTCCATCGCTCTTCACTGCATTGCAGGAGCAATTGGGGCTGAAACTGGTGAATACCAGAGGGCCGATCGAGATCATCGTTGTCGAGTCGGTGGAACGTCCTTCGGAGAACTGAACCCTCGCCCCCTGCAATCCTCAGCTACCTACCGGCCCCGCGGGAGACAGTAGATCAGCGCAGCTGCACCCGCGTAGACGCGCCCTGCGGGTCCACGTAGGAGACTTCGCGATCGGTCATCTGCACCTTGGGATCGTACGTACCCGCCGGTTCCATCGGAAGCAACGAGGCTTGATCGGCGTTGGTCATGCACGCCATCCAGTGAATGCATTTCAGTTCCACCGGCGTTCCCGGGGTCTTGTTCCAGTGCTGGATCAGCAGGGTGTAGCCGCCCGGGTTCGCCTCGTGGATCAGCAGCACGTCGTTCGAGTAGTTGATATAGACCTGCACACCCTGCTGCTTCACCGCACCGGAGCCATCGGGCTGCGCCGACTTCCACACCGTCGCCAACGGATCGCGCAGAAACACACGCTGGCGATTGACCAGAATCAGCGCCAGCAGCACCAGAAAAATTAGGAAGAGCCACTTCTTCATCGCGGGTCACGGCCTCCAGGCAGCAGTTACGACTTGGCCTTTTCTTCGTGGTACTCCTGCTCGGTATTGATGTCCCACAGCGACTTCTTGTCCACGTGACCCGCCGCCAGCCCATCCACGGCATGCATGGCGGTCAGCATACTGTGGTCCTGGTTGTTGTATTTGTGCATGCCGTTACGTCCGACCAGGAAGAGATTATCAATGCTATCGGTGAAGTCCTTCAGCTCGTCGAAGCGCGAATAGCTGCCGAAGTACGCCGGATAGGTCTTCGGCACTCGGACCACGTGCGCGTCGCTCACCGCGTCCGCATCCAGGATTCCGATCTTCGCCACCTCGGCAATGGCAAACTGCTTCAGCTCGTCGTCGTGCATGTTCCACAGCGCGTCCGTCTCATAGCAGAAGTACTCGAGCCCGATCCACACCTTGGCTGGATCGCTCACCAGATACGGGCTCCAGTTGTTGAAGATCTGCAGCCGCCCCAGCAGCACGTCCGGCTCCTGAATATAGATCCAGGTGTCCTTCAGCAATCCGCCATCGGGCTCCTTCACCTTCAGCCGGTCGGCTAGAAGCCCCACGGTGACGAAGTCGCGATACTGCAGCCCCTCGCTCACCTCGCGCACGTTGGCCGGCACCGAAATCTGCAGGGCGCGGACCAGGTCGCGCATCGGCATGGTGGAAAAGAAGTAGTCGCCCTCGAAAGCGGCGAGCGC
>Ga0207667_10001249_pt1 | contig 31866 bp, 26 predicted proteins | sample KBSCornC52_FD_184301 | JGI IMG/M metagenome (GOLD analysis project Ga0207667, IMG submission 184301) | Corn rhizosphere microbial communities from Kellogg Biological Station, Michigan, USA - KBS Corn C5-2 (SPAdes) (version 2) | ecosystem: Host-associated > Plants > Roots > Rhizosphere > Soil ...
ACATGCACTCCACCGGCGCATCGCTGTTCTTCGTGGTGGTGTTCCTGCACATGTTCCGCGGCCTGATGTACGGCTCGTACCAGAAGCCGCGCGAGCTGGTGTGGCTGCTGGGCATGCTGATCTTCCTGGTGCTGATGGCCGAGGCCTTCATGGGCTACGTGTTGCCGTGGGGCAACATGTCGTTCTGGGGCGCCAAGGTGATCATCTCGCTGTTCGGCACCATCCCCGTGATCGGCGATACGCTGGTGCAGTGGATCATGGGCGACTACCTGCCGGCCGACGCCACGCTCAACCGCTTCTTCGCGCTGCACGTGATCGCGCTGCCGCTGGTGCTGCTGCTGCTGGTGGTGCTGCATCTGGCCGCGCTGCACGAGGTGGGTTCGAACAACCCCGACGGCGTCGACATCAAGCACGGCCCGAAGGGCAACCGCTGGGACGCGAACAAGCCGGCCGACGGCATTCCCTTCCATCCGTACTACACGGTGAAGGATCTGGTCGGCGTGGGCTTCTTCCTGCTGATCGCGGCCTTCATCATCTTCTTCGCGCCGACCTTCGGCGGCTGGTTCCTCGAGCACGACAACTTCGTGCCGGCGAACAACCTGGTGACGCCGACCCACATCAAGCCGGTGTGGTACTTCACGCCCTTCTACGCGATCCTGCGCATGATCCCGTCGTTCTTCAGCACCGCCATCTGGGGTGTGCTGGGCATGTTCGGCGCGATCGTGCTGCTGTTCCTGATGCCGTGGATCGATGCCGGCAAGGTGCGCTCGATCCGCTATCGCGGCACCGGCTTCAAGGTGGCGCTGGGCCTGTTCGTGCTGTCCTTCATCGCGCTGGGCGCGGTGGGCGCGGGCGTGGTGGCCGAGGTGATCCCGGCCTGGTTCGGCAGCCATACCGACGTGACGTTCTGGGAGAACCTGTTCGGCCGCGTGTGGACCCTGGTCTACTTCGGCTTCTTCGTGTTCATGTGGGTCTACACGCGCGGTGGCCGCGAGAAGACCAAGCCGGTCCCGGAGCGGGTGGTGTATGACCATGACTAAGCGGCAATCCCTGATGAAGCGCACTTTCTCTTCGATCGCCCTCGCTGCCGGCCTCCTGCTGGGCAGCACCATGGCCATGGCCTCGGAAGAGGGCGCGATGCCCTCCGCCGGCACCAACGTGCATGACCAGGCGGCGCTGCAGCGCGGCGCCAAGCTGTTCTTCAACTACTGCGTCGGTTGCCACTCGCTGAAGTTCGTGCGCTATTCGCGCATCGCCGAGGACCTGGGCCTCAGCGAGCAGGACGTGATGGGCAACCTCAACATGACCGGCGCGAAGTTCGGCGATCCGGTGATCTCGCACATGCCCGAGGATTCGGCCGCCACCTTCTTCGGCAAGGCGCCGCCGGATCTCTCGCTGGAAGTGCGCGCCAAGGGCGCCGACTGGGTGTACGGCTACCTCAACTCCTTCTACCTGGACCCGAGCCGTCCGGTGGGCTGGAACAACACGGTGTTCCCGAACGCCTCCATGCCCAATCCGCTGTGGGAACTGCAGGGCCTGCAGACCGCGGTGATGCACAAGGTCGATGGCGACGACGTGGTCGAGAAGCTGGAACTGTCGCGTCCGGGCAAGCTGAGCCCGGCCGAGTACCAGCAGGCCACGCGCGACCTCACCACCTTCCTGGAATACGCCGCGGAGCCGGCAGCCCTGCAGCGCCAGCACTACGGCATCTGGGTGCTGCTGTTCCTGGCGGCGTTCACCATGCTGGCGTACGTGCTGAAGAAGGAATATTGGAAGGACGTCCACTGAGACGTCGCTCCTTGGCCCAGCATGCGGCGGCCTAGGCCGCCGCATGCGCTTAGTCGATGGGGAGACCGCGCATGGTTCAAAGCGCACGTTCGCGATCCGTACTGGCCTTGTACTCGACCGCGGATGACATCCAGTGCCACCGCACCCGACTGGTGCTGGCGGCCAAGGGTGTCAGCTACGAAAGAGTGATCATCGATCCGAGCAAGCCGCCGGAAGACCTGCTGGATCTCAACCCGTACGGATCCACGCCCACTCTGGTCGACCGCGACCTCACGCTCTACGGCACTTCGGTCATCTGCGAGTACCTGGACGAGCGCTATCCCCATCCGCCGCTGATGCCGATCGATCCGCTGTCGCGCGCGCGCCTGCGCCTGGCTTCGTTGCGCATCGAACTGGACTGGCTGCCCGAAGTGGATACCATCCGCGCCGGCGGCCGTCCCGCGGATGCGGCGCGCAAGCGCATGCGCGAACACCTGCTGGCCTCGCTGCCGTTGTTCAAGGCGGCGAAGTTTTTCCTCAATCCGGAAATGAGCCTGGCCGATTGCCTGGTGGCGCCGGTGGTGTGGCGGCTGCCGTGGCTGGGCGTGGACCTGGGCCGCGAAGGCAAGCCGATTCTCGACTACGGCGAGCGCCTATTCCATAGCCAGGGCTTTGCGCGCAGTATGACCGCCGAAGAAAAGGCCATGCGGCCCTGAAGATTAAGAAGAGCAGTAACGATCGATGAGCAGTAACGACGCACATGTGCCGATGAGTTCCAATCGCCCGTACCTGTTGCGGGCGATCTACGATTGGATCACCGACAACAACCTCACCCCGTACATCCTGGTCGACGCCGCGCGCGAAGGCGTGCGCGTGCCGCCGCAGGTGATCAAGAACGGGCAGGTGGTGCTGAACCTGGCGATGCGCGCCGTCGCCAACCTGGACCTCGGCAACGAGTGGATCAGCTTCCAGGCGCGCTTCTCCGGCGTCAGCCATTCCATCCTGATTCCCGTGCACGCGGTGCTCGCGCTGTACGCGCAGGAAAACGGCCAGGGCATGATGTTTCCCGCCGACGAAGGCGGCGATCAGCCGCCACCGGAACCGCCGTCGGACGACACGCCGCCGCCGGATGCACCGGATACCGGCGAGAAGCCCCGCAAGGGTGCGCCGTTCCTGCGCGTGGTGAAGTGAGCCTGCGGCGGCAACCGCCGCCGCGCGCTTCAACGAAGCAGCTTCAATGCAACCGGTGATCGCCTGATTTGCTGCCGCCCATGCGCGGACGCAGCGGCACGACGTTGTTCGTCTCCGGCGCGTCGCCGTCGCGTTCGGGAATGTGCGTTTCGATGGTCGGCAGGCTCAGGCCCGTAAGCCGGCCATGCGCCATCCACAGGCGGCCGGGTTCGCGGTCGTCGCCGTCGATGCTCACCTCGAAGGCGTAGCAACGTTCGATCACGCGCATGCCGTCGAGGCGGCGCAGGCGGATGCCGCGCAGGCCGACGGTTTCATCCAGCAGCTGCAGGCCGTGGCGTTCGCACTGGCGGCGCGCTTCGGCGGTCGCCAGCTCGCGCATGCGGCTGAGTTTCAGCCACGCGATGATGATGCTCGCCAGGAGCAGCAGCAGGAACAGGTCGTTGAGTCGTGCCATGCCGGCCAGTGTGTGGTCGGCCGGGGCCGCCTGCAAGGTCCGCCGGCGAGTATCTCGTCATTCCAGCGAACAGCGAAGCTGTTCAAGCTGGACGAGCGCGTAGCGCGAAGAACGCCCGCAGGGCGGCCTCGAAGGAGCGAGCGTGGCGAGTCATTCAGCGCCTTCAAGGCACTGGACCCCAGCGTTCGCTGGGGTGACGACAGACGTAAATCGCGACTCCGTCATTCCGGCGAAAGCCGGAATCCAGCGCCTTTGAGGCGCTGGACCCCAGCTTGACCAGCTTCGCTGTTATGAAGCCCCTCGCTGGGGTGACGAAAGTCGTATCGCGAACGCTCAGTCCAGCTGCAGGCGCAGCGACAGATCCACCGCGCGCACGTGCTTGGTCAGCGCGCCCACCGAGATGAAATCCACGCCGGTTTCCGCATAGGTGCGGATGGTGTCGAGGTCCACGTTGCCGGAGATCTCCAGCGGCACGCGGCCGGCGGCGATGGCCACCGCTTCGCGCATCAGCGGCGGGGTGAAGTTGTCGATCATGATGCGGTCGACACCGGCGGCGATGGCCTGGCGCAGTTCGTCCAGGTTCTCCACTTCCACTTCGAGCAGCAGCTTGGGATGCAGGCGCCGCGCCGCTTCCACCGCCTGCGCAATGCCGCCCGCGGCAATGATGTGGTTTTCCTTGACCAGGATCGCGTCGTACAGGCCGACGCGGTGGTTATGGCCGCCGCCGCAGCGCACCGCATATTTCTGCGCGATGCGCAGGCCGGGCACGGTCTTGCGCGTATCGAGCACGCGCACGGCGGTGCCCGCGACTGCCTGCACATAGGTCGCGGTGGCGGTGGCGGTGGCGGACAGCAGCTGCAGGAAATTGAGCGCCGAACGCTCCGCGCTCACCAGCGCGCGTGCCTTGCCTTCGAGCCGGCAGATCACCGAACCGGGCGCGACGCGCATGCCGTCGTGCGCCTGCCAGTCGATGCGCACGGCAGGATCGAGGCGGCGGAAGCAGGCATCGAACCAGGCCGTGCCGGCGATCACCGCATCCTCGCGGCAGGTCAGCGTGGCTTTGGCGTTCGCCGCGGCGGGCAGCAGTTCGGCCGTGGCGTCGCCCGTGCCGATATCTTCGGCGAAGGCGCGTTCGACATCCGCCAGCACCAGATCGGCCGGCGGCGGAGCAAGCAGGGGAGCGGAGGTCATGCCTGAAATCAGCCCGATGTGATCGGGCGGATGTTATCAGGGAGCGGTGCTGGCCGGTTGGCTGAGGCGGCCGACGATGGCGTCCAGCGCGCGATCGAACAGCGCCGTCGATTCCAGCACGCGCGCGCGGCCGGCGATGATCTCGCGGGCCAGCTCGTACGGCGCGTAATCGGCGACCTTCAGGCCGCGCCGGTTGACGAACAGATAGCGGCCGCTCATCGGGCTGACCCACGACAGCTTGGCGCGTTCGATGGTCTCGCCGTCGGTGGCGAACTCCAGCCAGATGCCGGGCTTGAGCTCGTGCACCATGCGCAGTTCCGGCGTGTCTTCCTCCGCCTCGGGCGGCGCCTCGTCGGCTTCCAGCGCGGCTTCGGTTTCGGTGATCGGCTGGATGCTGTCCGGAATCGGCAGCACCGCGGTTTCTTCCACCGCCTGCACCTCGGCCTCCGGGATCGGCTCGCCGAGCTGATGGCGGTAGTAGGTGTGCAGTTGCGCGAGCAGGCGCTCGATATCGCTTTCCTGGAACGCGACGTTGGCCAGGCCGCGGCGCAGCGAGCGCTCGATGCCGGGCAGCATCTGGCGCAGGGTGCGGCGTTCGTCGATCCCGCGCGCGGGACGCGTGCTGGCGATGAAGTCGTTGACGAAGCGCAGCGAGTCGCGGAACTCCGAGGATTCCTCGCCCTGGCGCAGGATGGTCAGCACCATGTAGTTGGCCCAGGCGCGCGACAGGATGCCGTGGATCAGCGGCGGCAGCGAGTGGTCGCCGATGCGCGTGAGGATTTCCTTGGCGGCGCGGCGGCGCGCCTGCTCCAGCTTCTCGCGGCCGCGGGTGGACTCGGCCACGCGCTGCTCGGCCAGTTCGGAGCGGCGGCGGCTCTGGTCCTGGAAATCCTGCAGGTCGAGATTGAGCCGGTCGAAGATGGTCAGGTCGTCGTCGAACTCCTGCAGCATCGCGTCGACGATGGACTTCACCTTGTCGTGCAGGCGATGGTCGCGATCGGATTCCGGCGACCAGCCCTTGGCCACGTCGGCGAGGCTGTCCAGCAGGCGGCGGGCCGGGTGCTGGCGATGCGCGAACAGGCGGCGGTCGAGGATCGCGGCTTTCAGATACGGAATCTGCAGGCGCGCCAGCAGCACCTGCATCTCGGCCGGCAGGTTGCGGTCTTCGAGGATGAACTCGAACAGCATGCCGACGAGGTCGATGGTGTCCTCGTCCATGGTCGCGACCTGGCCGGGACGTTCGCCGCGCAGCGAGCCGATCTGGGTGAGCAGCTGTTCCTTGAGGTGCGCGGCTTCCTGCATCACCGCGGCAGTGGACGCGGCGCCGCGCAGCGGCAGCGGGCTGCCCACGGTGGCGGCCTGGCTCTGCAGCACGCTGAGCGCGCCGATCAGTTCGTTGACCGTAGGCACCTGCAGCGGGCCGCCGACCGGCAGGTTCTCCGGCATGTCGCCGCGGCGCGCGCTGAACAGCGTGCGCAGGGTCTGCAGCAGTTCGCTGGACGCGGCGTCGTCGGCCAGCGGCACGTCGCCGATCTGCGCGCCCGCCTGGGCGGCGGCTGCGGCGGCGGGGCCGGCCGAAGCGGCGCCGCTGCGCTGCACCTCGTGGCGCAGCTGCGGCAGCACGCCGGCGCGCACCAGCTCGGTGTTGATCTCCTGGTAAAGCTCGTCCAGCGCGGCCAGCACGTAGCGGTCGAACAGCTTGTAGATGATCAGCTTGACGCGCATCTCCGCCGACAGCTCGCGCATCGCCTGGCGGAACGCCTGGGTCAGCGAAGCCGGGGCGACGGGATTGTTCGAGTCTTCGACGCGGATGCCGCCGTAGATCACCGACAGGCGCTGGTTCACCGCGTACAGGTCGCGGGTCAGGCGCGTTTCGTTCTTGCCGATCATGCTGGTGATCGCGAGCGATTCTTCCAGCTCGTTGTCGGCGACCAGGGTCAGCTCGACCGTGCCGATCGGCAGCGGCACGCCGGCGCTGGGCGGGTTGGCGCTGGCGCGCTGCTGCGTGGCGAAGTCGGCGATGCCGCGGGTGACCGCCGCCAGGAAGGCGCGTTCGACGGTGGGACGGCGCTTGCGCACTTCGCGCATGCCGTCGAAGTAATGCATCTGGGCGGCGTTGTTCTCGGCTTTCTCGGCCAGGTCGAACAGGGCGTCGTCGACGTGTTCGAACATGCCGTTGGCCAGCAGCTGCAGGCGCCGCGAGGCGATGTCGCGCACCGTATTCAACAAGGCGCCACCGCGCTCGCTGGACGGATCCAGGCGCTGACTGAGGCTGACAATGTTGGATGGCTCACTGGCGTTGTTCATCGCCACACCCCTGTGTGATGTGCTGCCGTCGTTCCCAGGCGGCTACGCCGACCGCATGAACGGAAAAGATACGCGAAAGATCCCTGCCATGTCATGCTCAGGTTGGCATCTGGGGACATTCATGCCGTCCCGCAATCCACCCTTCGGCCAGGCTCAGGCGGCGGCGGGGAAATCCCGCAGCTGGGTGGTGCCGATACCCTCTTCGGGCAGCATCACCGGGATGCCCTCGTCGATGCGGTAGACGACCTTGCGGTCGACCGTGATCAGGCCTTCCTGCAGCGAGGCTTCGACCCGGGTGCCGGCCACGGTGTCGACCTGGCCCTGGGCGATGGCTGCGTTGAGGGCGTCGAGCTCGCTCTTGCCGAGCGGACGCAGCGGGGTCTTGCTGACTGGACAGCAGAGGATGTCGAGCAGTCGCTTGTCCATGTAAGGAGTCGTGTAGTAACGCGGAAAGGCCCGTACAATAGCCCCTTTTGGATGGCCGGACCATGACTTCGACAGGCAAGGCGCCGCGGGTGGGCGTAGTGATGGGCTCCCGTTCGGACTGGGAAACCATGGAGCATGCGGCCAGCGTGCTGACCGAGCTGGGCGTGGCCCACGAAGTGCGGGTGGTCTCCGCGCACCGCACGCCCGACCTGCTGTTCCAGTACGCCGAGCAAGCCCCCGGCCGCGGCATCCAGGTGATCGTCGCCGGCGCCGGCGGCGCCGCCCATCTGCCGGGCATGCTGGCGGCCAAGACGCGGCTGCCGGTGTTCGGCGTGCCGGTGCAGTCCAAGGCTTTGAACGGCATGGATTCGCTGCTTTCCATCGCGCAGATGCCGGCCGGCATTCCGGTCGGTACCCTGGCCATCGGCCGCGCCGGCGCCACCAATGCCGGCCTGCTCGCCGCCGCCGTGCTGGCCCTGCACGATGCCGAGCTGGCCGCGGCGCTGGACGCCTTCCGCGCCCGCCAGACCCAGACCGTGCTCGACCACCCGGATCCGCGCCAGTGAGCGCACGCCGCCAAGCCGTGCTGGGCATCCTCGGCGGCGGACAGCTGGCGCGCATGCTGGCCCTGGCCGCCGCGCCGCTGGGGGTGAAGACCCTGGTGGTGGACAGCGCGCCGGACGCCTGCGCGGCGCAGGTCGCGCCGCTGCTGGCGGCGGACTGGACCGACTATGCCGCGCTGGAGGCGTTCGCCCGCCAGGTCGACGTGGTCACCTTCGATTTCGAGAACGTGCCGGCCGAGACCGCGCACTGGCTGGCCGAACGCGTCGCGGTGTTTCCCGCGCCGCGCGCGCTGGCGGTGGCGCAGGACCGGCTGGCCGAGAAGACGCTGTTCCGCGAATGCGGGCTCGATACGCCGGCCTTCATGGCGGTCGACACCCGCGCTGACCTGGATCGCGCCCTGGCCGCCGTCGGCGCGCCGGCGATCCTCAAGACCCGCCGCCTCGGCTACGACGGCAAGGGCCAGTTCCGCCTGCGCAGCACGGCCGATGCCGACGCCGCCTGGGCCGCGCTGGGCGCGCAGGCCGCGGCGCATGGGCTGATCCTGGAAGCCTTCGTGCCGTTCGAGCGCGAGCTTTCGGTGGTGGCCGTGCGCAGCCGCGACGGTGATTTCCGCACCTGGCCGCTGACCCAGAACTGGCACACCGAGGGCGTGCTTTCGCTGAGCCTGGCGCCGGCGCCCGCCGTGGATGGCCTGCAGGAACGCGCGACCGCCCTGGCCCGCACCCTGGCCGAGCGGCTGGAATACGTGGGCGTGTTCGCGCTGGAGCTGTTCGTCAAGGACGGCCAGCTGCTCGGCAACGAGATGGCGCCGCGCGTGCACAACTCCGGGCACTGGACCATCGAAGGCGCGCACACCAGCCAGTTCGAGAACCATGTGCGCGCCGTGCTCGGCCTGCCGCTGGGCGATACCTCGGCGCGCGGCCTGTCGGCGATGTTCAACTGGATCGGCGAACTGCCCGATGCCGCGCCGGTGCTGCGCGCGGTGGATGCGCACTGGCACGACTACGGCAAGCAGCCGCGCCCCGGCCGCAAGGTGGGGCATGCCACGGTGTGCGCAGTGGATGCATCGTCGATGGCCGGGCGACTGGCCGGCATCGCTGCCGCGCTGGGCCGCGAGTCGCAGGCGGAGCCGGCGGTGCGATTGCTGAGCTGAGCGCCGGCGCGATCGGCGCCGGTTCGATCGGCGCAATAAAAAACGGAGCCGTCGCCGGCTCCGTTTTTTTATGGACCCTGGAAGGATCAGGCCAGGTTCTTGGCCGCGAATTCCCAGTTCACCAGGTTCCAGAACGCCTCGACATACTTCGGGCGCGCATTGCGGTAGTCCACGTAGTAGGCGTGTTCCCACACGTCGCAGGTCAGCAGCGGCTTGTCGCTGCCGGTGATCGGCGTGGCGGCATTGGAGGTGTTGACGATGCCGAGCGAACCGTCCGGACGCTGCACCAGCCAGGTCCAGCCGGAACCGAAGTTGCCGACCGCCGACTTGGAGAATTCTTCCTTGAACTTCTCGAACGAGCCGAACGCCTTGGTGATGGCGTCGGCCAGCTTGCCGCCGGGCTCGTTGCCGCCCTTCGGGCTGAGGCTGTTCCAGTAGAAGGTGTGGTTCCACACCTGGGCGGCATTATTGAACACGCCGCCGGACGACTTCTTGATGATGTCCTCCAGGGAGGCGTTCTCGAACTCCGTGCCCTTGATCAGGTTATTGAGGTTGGTCACATAGGCCTGGTGGTGCTTGCCGTAGTGATACTCCAGCGTCTCGGCGGAGATGTGCGGCTCGAGCGCATTCTTTTCGTAGGGCAGGGCGGGGAGTTCGAACGCCATGGTGGAGGCTCCTGGGCGATTGGCTAAGGAAAGTCGGGGCTGGCGCCGCGGGACGGCGGGCCGGTGCGCGACTGATACACTACCGGTCTCGCTGCATTGTAATGATGAACCCCGAGCTATGGACGTTAACGAGCGAATCAAGGCTGTGCTCGCCGAGCACCCCATCGTGCTCTTCATGAAGGGCACGCCGCAGTTCCCGATGTGCGGCTTTTCCAGCCGCGCCGCGCAGGCGCTGAAAGAGGCGGGCGCGGACGTCCACGCCATCAATGTGCTGGCCGATCCGGAAGTACGCGCCGCGCTGCCGCACTACGCGAACTGGCCGACCTTTCCGCAGCTCTTTATTCAGGGCGAGCTGATCGGCGGCTGCGATATCGTCGAAGACCTCAAGGCCTCCGGCGAACTGGCGCGCATGGTGCTGGATGTCAGCGGGGCGTCGCAGGCATGACGCTGGCAAGTCATCGTCTTCCCGCGGACTGGGTGCTGCAGCCAGGCGCGCTTGCCAACCACGTGGTGCTGGTCACCGGCGCCTATGGCGGACTCGGCACGGCGGTAGCGCATGCCGCGGCGCGCGCCGGCGCCACGGTGGTGATCACCGGCCGGCGCCGCCGCCAGCTCGAGCAGCTGTACGACGCGATGGTGGCCGAGCAATTGCCCGAGCCGGTGATCCATCCGCTCGATCTGGAAGCCGCCACGCCGAACGATTACCAGGCCATCGCCGATGGCCTCGAGCGCGATTTCGGCCGCCTCGACGGCATCGTGCACACCGCCGCCAGTTTCGATGGCCTCACGCCCATCTCGATGCACAAGCCGGACGAATGGCTGCGCGCGCTGCACGTCAATGTGTCCGCGCCGTTCGCGCTGACCCAGGCCTGCATGCCGCTGCTCACCGCCGCGCGGGACAGCGCCGTGGTTTTCCTGCTGGACAACCCGGAGCTGGTGCGCAAGGCGCACTGGGGCGCCTACGGCGTGTCGAAGGCCGCGACCGAGCGCTTCGTCGAAATCCTGCACCAGGAAACCGAGCACACGCCGCTGCGCGCGCACGCGCTGCTGCCGGCGCCGATGCGCACGGCGCTGCGCCGCCAGGCCTACTTCGGCGAAGACACCAGCAAGCTGCCATTGCCCGACGCCACCGCGGCAGCGGCCGCGTATCTGCTCAGCGCCCAGGGCGCGGCGGCGCGCGGCGGCATGCTCGATCTGCGCCATGATTGATTGCGTACGCGCGGGGCAGGGGGACTGAGATGGAAACGCAGATGACCACGCTGTCGGCGGCGATCCTGCTGTTCCTGATCATGGATCCGCTGGGCAATATCCCGATCTTCCTGAGCCTGCTCAAGGACGTGGCGCCCAAGCGCCGGCGCCGCGTGATGGTGCGCGAGCTGCTGATCGCGCTCGGCGTGCTGCTGGGTTTCCTGGTCGGCGGCCAGCACCTGCTCAAGCTGCTGCAGCTGCGGCAGGAATCGATCAGCATCGCCGGCGGCATCGTGCTGTTCCTGATCGGCATCCGCATGGTGTTCCCGCCGGCGGACGGCGGCGGCATCTTCGGCAAGTCCGGCGAGGGCGAGCCGTTTATCGTGCCGATGGCGATTCCCGGCGTGGCCGGCCCGTCGGCGATGGCGGCGCTGCTGCTGCTGACCAATACGCAGCCCGGCCGCAATGCCGACTGGGCCATCGCGCTGGTCGGCGCCTGGCTGGCCACCGCGGTGATCCTGCTGTGTTCCACCTATCTGTTCCGCTGGCTGGGCGAGAGCGTGCTGACCGCGCTGGAGCGCGTGATGGGCATGTTGCTGATCGCGCTGTCGGTGCAGATGTTCCTGGGCGGGCTGGCAGCGTATTTGCATCTCGCCGTTTGAAACGAGCCGGCTCGCCCGGATGGAATGCCCGTGCCGAATGGCCTTGCCCTGCCGGGATCACCTTGCTGTCATAATCCGCGGCGAGCATGGGCGAAGTCGTTAAGGAGACGATCATGCTAAGTGTCGAACAGACCCTCACTGAACGTCTGCCATGGCTGGCGCAGCACCCTGGTCTGCTGCGTTCGGCAGCGGGACTGCTGGGCCGCCTCGCCGACGAGGGCGGTTTCAATCGCGTGCTCACCGCCATCGGCGAAGCCGAAGGCTTCGATTTCGTCGAGAAAGCGCTCGAGGTGCTGGGCGCCAACTACTACGTCAATCCGCGCGAGCGCGAGAACATCCCGGTCGAGGGTGGCGTGCTGGTGGTGGCCAATCATCCGCTGGGCATGGTCGATGCCATCACGCTGCTGCATCTGGTCGGCTCGGTGCGCAGCGACGTCAAGATTCTCGGCAACGACTGGCTCGCTTCGATCCCCCAGCTCAATCGCCTGATGCTGCATGTCGACGTGTTCGGCAAGGGCGCGGCGTCGCGCATGCGCGAGATTTTCCGCGCGATGGATCGCGGCGAAGCGCTGATCGTGTTCCCCGCCGGCGAAGTGTCGCGGATGCGCCCCGACGGCGTGCGCGACGGGCGCTGGTCCGACGGCTTCGCGCGCCTGGCCTTCCGCAACAAGACGCCGGTGCTGCCGATCCACGTGGCCGCGCGCAATTCCACCATGTTCTACGGCCTGTCCATGCTGGCCAAGCCGCTCAGCACCGCGATGCTGCCGCGCGAAGCGGTGGCGCCGATCAAGCGCCGCATCGGCTTCAGCGTCGGCCCGCTGGTCGGCGCCGACGAGCTGGAACAGCGCAGCGGCGGGTCCACACAGCGCGCGGCCAAGCTGATGCGCCGGCACGTGTACCGCGTGGGCCGCCATCGCGGCCTGATCTTCGGCGGGCAGGCGCCGATCGCGCATCCCGAACAGACCGAGCGCGTGGTGGCCGACCTGGCCGCGCGCGCCGAAAAACTGGGCGATCTCAGCGACGGCAAGCAGGTGCTGCTGCTGAAGGGCGCCACCGACAGCGCGGCCCTGCGCGAGATCGGCCGCCTGCGCGAGCTGACCTTCCGCCGCGTCGGCGAAGGCACCGGCGCGCGGCGCGACCTGGACATCTACGACCCGCACTACGAGCACCTGGTGCTGTGGGATCCGAAGGCGCTGCGCATCGTCGGCTCGTATCGCTTCGGCCATGGCGGCCGGATCATCGCCGAGCGCGGGATGAAGGGCTTGTACACCTCCAGCCTGTTCAATTATTCGCCGGCGCTGGAATCGCGACTGTCCCAGGGCCTGGAACTCGGCCGCAGCTTCATCGCGCCGGCGTACTGGCGTTCGCGTGCGCTGGACCAGCTGTGGCAGGGCATCGGCCTGTACCTGCAGCGCCATCCGGACCTGCGCTACATGTTCGGCCCCGTCAGCATGTCGGTGAGCCTGCCGCGCGAGGCGCGCGAATGGATCGCCGCGGCGCATCAGCACTATTTCGGCGTGAGCGGCCTGGCCGCCGCGCGCCAGCCGTTCGTGATTTCTCCGGCGGTGATCGACCTGGTCCGCGTCGCGCTGGAAGGCCTGGACCCGGCCGCGGGCCTGGGCAAGCTCAAGCACCATCTGGATGCGCTCGGCGTCAGCCTGCCGGTGCTGTACCGCCAGTACGTGGACCTGGTGGAGCCGGAAGGCGTGCAGTTCCTCGATTTCGGCGAAGACCCCAGTTTCTCGGGCTGCGTCGACGGCCTGGTGATGCTCGACCTGGCCACGCTCAAGCCCGCCAAGCGGGCGCGTTATCTCGGCAAGTCCTGAGGCTGGTCGCGCGGAAAACTTGCGCGCGACCTAGGGAAACTTCCTATCCCGTGTACCAGGTCAGGCTGCTAGCCTGACTTAAGCTTTCGTTGGGTCCGTCATCTGCCGCGGCTTGGCCGGACCCGAGGGGACGAAGCTGGGTGGTCGCTGTACCTCTGTTGTCAAGCCGCTGTTTTCACGTCACTTGTGTCGCACTCCACTGCAGTGGTATGGGGCGGCGCAGAGATAAAAAGGACGTGAAACCGTTACATAAGTGTCATAGAATGCCGTTAAAGTCCGTTTAACACTTTGTTGGCAGGCGGGGCGGTCTCGCCACAAGAAAGCAGTAGCAATAAGCAAAGCTTCGGACAGCTACAAACATTCCGGGGAAACCAAATCTGCGAGGAACCCTGCCTGGCTGGAGCCGGGCATTGGCATTTTTGGTTTCCGCTCGTCAAATTTTTATGTTGCGCGCCCAAGGGGTTAATCACAGTGAATAGCCGAATTCGTGCCAAGGTCCTGCCGTTTGCGATCGCGTCGTTGCTCGCCATGTCGGTGCCGGCGATCGCCCAGGACACGTCCTCCTCCATCAGCGGCCGCGTGCTGGACGGCAATGGCCAGCCGGTTGCCGGCGCCACCGTGCAGATCGTGCATGAGCCGTCTGGCACCACCAAGACCGTCACGACCGACGCCAATGGCCGCTACGCTTCGTCGGGCCTGCGCGTGGGCGGTCCGTTCGACGTCAAGGTAAGCAAGGACGGCCAGACCACCGAGCAGGACAACGTCTTCCTGCAGCTGTCGCAGGACACCGCGGTGAACCTGACTGTCGGCGCCGCCGTCGCTGCGAAGAACCTGGAGGGCGTGACCGTTTCCGCCACCGCCGGCTCGCAGCTGTTCACCTCCGAGAACAAGGGCCTGTCGACCAACGTGTCGCAGCGCCAGCTCAAGATGACCCCGGCGCCGAGCGGCAACATCGCCGACATCGCCCGCCTCGATCCGCGCGTGAACGTCGACCACGTCACCGGCGCGATCTCGGCCAACGGCCAGAACGCGCGCCTCAACAGCATCAAGGTCGACGGCCTGGGCGTGGGCGACCCGTTCGGCCTCAACGGCAGCGGCCTGCCGACCGTCGGTTCGCCGATCGCGATGGACACCATCGAGGAATACTCGATCTCCACCGCCAACTATGACGTGACCTCCGACTCGGTCGGCGCCGAAATCAACGCCGTCACCAAGAGCGGTACCAACGATTTCCACGGCTCGGTGTACTACACCTACAAGAACACCGACGACATGGTGGGCAAGGCCGGCTGGCTGAAGACCAATCGCGACTACACCGAGTTCGACACCAACTGGAAGGCGGGTGTGACCTTCGGCGGTCCGATCATCAAGGACAAGCTGTTCTTCTTCGCCAGCTACGAAAAGGAAAAGGTCACGGGCCTGAGCTCGGGCGCCGCCAACGGCCTCGACAGCACCCTGACCGGCGGCTCCACCGGCAACAAGATCTCGCCCAGCGACCTGGCCCGCATCACCAATGCGGCGACCGGCCTCGGCCTGGTCCCGGGCAGCCTCGGCGCCAACGCCGGCACCCTGGACGACAAGCGCTACCTGGCCAAGTTCGACTGGAACATCACGGACCACCACCGCGCCAGCTTCTCGTACCAGCGCACCAAGGAGTTCAAGCCGAACCCGCAGGGCAACGGCGCCTCCACGATCGGCCTGAGCAGCTACTGGTACAACGTCGCCACCGACAACAAGAACTACACGCTGCAGTTCTTCGATGACTGGACCGACATCTTCTCGTCGGAAACGAAGATTGCCTACAGCGACTTCGATCTGCACCGCACGGTGTCGACGCAGCAGCCGATGATCACGGTGCGCTCGAGCAACACCAACAGCACCACCGCGCCGACCGTGAACCTGGGCGAAGACCAGTTCAGCCACTACAACTCGGCCCAGGTGAAGAACCTGAGCGCGTTCTGGGCGGGCACGCTGTACCTGGGCGACCACACCATCAAGGGTGGCCTCGACTACAGCCGCAACCGCATCTACAACCTGTTCGGCCGCACCGAGTTCGGCGCCTACACCTTCAACAGCATCCCCGCCTTCCAGCAGGGCCTGTACTCCAGCTACAGCCTGTACCAGCCGGCGCCGGGCTACGACATCAACGGCATCGCGGCGAAGTGGGAACTGCGCGAGCGCGACGTGTTCCTGCAGGACACCTGGCAGGTCAACAACAACCTGTCCGTGCAGTACGGCTTCCGCGTCAATCACTACATGACTGACGACAAGCCGCTGTACAACGCCACGTTCCAGCAGCGCTTCGGCTTCAGCAACGCCGGCACCATCAATGGCAGCACCCTGGTGCAGCCGCGCTTCTCGTTCAACTACACCTTCGACACCGAGCTGAAGACCCAGCTGCGCGGCGGCGTCGGCCTGTTCCAGTCCAGCCCGCCGACCGTGTGGATGACGAACCCGTACCAGAACAACGGTATCAACATCGTCACCTACCAGTACGACCGCCAGACCAATGGCACCTGCAAGTTCGGCAACGCGTTCGTGACCTGCCCGCAGTTCAGCGCGGACCCGATGAAGCAGAACACCTCCGGCGCCGGCACCATCCCGCAGATGGCGGTGGACTCGATCGATCCGAACTTCCAGCTGCCGAGCGTGTGGAAGGCTTCGCTGGCCATCGACCGCGAGCTGCCGTGGATGGGCATCATCGCCACCGCGGAATACCAGCGCCTGGAAACGCGTGACGGCATTCTCTACAAGAACCTCAACATCGGCGCGCCGTCCGGCGTGCTGCCGGATGGCCGCTTCACGTACTACGGTTGCATCGGCGGCGCCCTGTCGGTCGGCGGCGGCACCGGCGCCAACTGCGGCACCAATCCGAACGGCAACGCGACCGCGGGCAGCATCGTCAACAACTCGCGCATCCGTTCCGACGCCCGCTTCGCCCAGGGCGTGACCTACCTGACCAACACCAACAAGGGCAAGGCCGAGTCGCTGACCCTGTCGCTGAGCAAGCCGTTCGCCGACAGCTGGGCCGCCAGCCTGAGCGTGACCGGTTCGCACGCCACCGAAGTGAACCCGGGCACCTCCAGCCAGGCCACCTCGAACTTCAGCAACAGCGCCTGGACCAACCCGAACGAAGACGTCGCCTCGACCTCGAACACCAACGTGCCGCTGCGCGTGAATGCTTCGGTGGCCTGGTCGCACAACTTCTTCGGCAACTACGCCACCACCGTCAGCCTGTTCTACGACGGCCATAAGGGTGTGCCGTACAGCTGGGTGTTCGGCAACGATGCCAATGGCGACTCCTACTCGCGCAGCGACCTGGTCTTCATCCCGAACCCGGGCCAGGTGATCATTTCCGCCGCGACCCCGGCCCAGGCCGCCAAGCTGGAACAGCAGTTCTACTCGTTCATCAAGAGCGACAGCTACCTGAGCGACCACCAGGGCAAGGTCGCCGGCCGCAACGCCGCCAAGGCCGCCTGGGTCAACCAGCTGGACCTGAGCTTCAGCCAGGAAATCCCGGGCATCTTCAAGGGCAACAAGGGCGAGATCCGCCTGGACATCTACAACGTCCTGAACCTGATGAACGACAAGTGGGGCCAGCAGAACTACGTCGGCTTCCCCTACACCCGCACGCTGGCGAACTTCGCGGGCATCGACAAGGCCACCGGCAAGTACATCTACACCCTGCCGACCGACGCGAACGGCAACTATCAGCCGGGTCCGAAGACGATCTACGACAGCTCCACCGACAACAGCGCGACCAAGGTCAACCCGGCCTCGCGTTGGTCCGCCATGCTCAGCCTGCGCTACACGTTCTAAGCCAGGGCTGGACTTCGCGAACAGGAACCGGCGCCCCTCGGGGCGCCGGTTTTTTTATGGGGGAGGTTGACCCGCCCGGTTCCCCGGAGCCAAGCTAGCCGGCCGTCCCAGCCTGGACGGTCCGCTCTTAAGGCGGTGTGTCGCCACGGTCACGTGGCCGAAGGAGATTCGATGAACGACGTTCAGACCGGCAAGTCCGGCAAGCAGGCCACCGTCAGCGCGCGCATTTCGCCCGCCGGCGGCCTGGATATCCTGTCCCGCAACGAGGTGGCGCGCCTGCGCGACGCCAGCGGGTCGGGCATGCACGCGCTGCTGCGCCGCTGCGCGCTGGCGGTGCTGACCTCGGGCAACATCAGCGACGATCCGCGCTCGATGTTCGAGCAGTTCCCCGATTTCGACATCCAGGTGCTGCAGCAGGACCGCGGCATCAAGATCGAGCTGCAGCACGCCCCGGCCCAGGCCTTCGTGGACGGGCAGATCATCCGCGGCATCAACGAGCTGCTGGTGGCGGTGGTGCGCGACATCGTCTACGTGTCGACGCAGCTGGAGCAGGGCGGTTTCGATCTCGACGACTCGGTGGGCATCACCCACGCGGTGTTCGAGATCCTGCGCAATGCGCGCATCCTCAAGCCGCAGATCGACCCCAACCTGGTGGTGTGCTGGGGCGGCCATTCGATCTCGCGCGACGAATACGAATACACCAAGCAGGTGGGCTACCAGCTCGGCCTGCGCGGCATGGACATCTGCACCGGCTGCGGACCGGGCGCGATGAAGGGCCCGATGAAGGGCGCCACCATCGCCCACGCCAAGCAGCGCCGCCGCAGCAACCGCTATATCGGCGTGACCGAGCCGGGCATCATCGCGGCCGAATCGCCGAATCCGATCGTCAACAACCTGGTGATCATGCCGGACATCGAGAAGCGCCTGGAGGCCTTCGTGCGCCTCGGCCACGGCATCATCGTGTTCCCGGGCGGCGTGGGCACGGCGGAGGAAATCCTCTACCTGCTGGGCATCCTGCTGCATCCGGACAACGCGGGCATTCCGTTCCCGCTGGTGTTCACCGGCCCACGCCAGTCGGCGGCCTACTTCGAGCAGATCGACAAGTTCCTCCGCCTGACGCTGGGCGAGAGCGTGGCGCAGCACTACCAGATCATCGTCGACAATCCGGCCGCCGTTGCGCATGCGATGGTGCGCGGCATCGACAAGGTGCGTAACCACCGCCTGGACAACAAGGACGCGTTCTTCTTCAACTGGGCGCTGAGCATCCCGTATTCGTTCCAGCTCCCGTTCCGCCCCACCCACGAGGCGATGCATGGCCTGGCGATCCACCGCGACCGTCCGCGCCACGAGCTCGCCGCGGATCTGCGCCGCGCCTTCTCGGGCATCGTGGCCGGCAATGTGAAGGAAGACGGCGTGCGCGCGATCGAGCAGTACGGCCCGTTCGATATCGACGGCGAAGCCGACATCATGCGCGCGCTGGACGAGCTGCTGCAGGCCTTCGTGGTACAGCACCGCATGAAGCTTCCCGGCGGCGCGGCCTACGTGCCGTGCTATCGCGTCCGCACCCATTAAGCCGCCTGTTTCCGGGCTGTCAGGCTTGACAGCCCGGGCATCGAACTTCAAACTACGCGACTCACCCCGCCCGATTAGCTCAGCCGGTTAGAGCACTTGACTGTTAATCAGGGGGTCGTTGGTTCGAGTCCAACATCGGGCGCCAAATTTCAAGGGCTTACCTTCGGGTAGGCCCTTTTTGTTTTTCTACGGAATTTTCAACGATAGCTGCGCGTCCACTTCGCGATGCCATGCCATTGCTGAGCTGTGCTTGGGAGAGATCGCTTGATTTGGGGCGCTGCCTACTCGGCAGGTTCCCTCCTCCCGGCAACGGTCGACAAGCTATATTCCCAACCAGTTGGCATGTAAGTGAGCCATTACAGGGGAAGTAGACGATGACGAGGTTGAGCGCGCTGGCCTTGGGGCTGGCGGTGTTGGTGTGGGCGGCGCAGGCGAATGGCGCTGATGCATCGGGCAAGAGCATGCAATCGAAGGTGAGCGTTTCACCTTCATGCAAAGGCAGGCCGGCCAAGGTCGACGACGAAGGCTTCGTCGTCATCGGCGGCATCGAGCAGTGGGTGACGGCGAAGGGAGACAGTTGCGCCAATCCCATCCTTCTCTTCATCAGTGGCGGTCCCGGCAATCCACTCAGCGGTATTTCCGACAGTGTCTATGGCGAGGGACAGCGCGACTTCATCGTCGTCCAGTGGGATCAGCGCGGTTCCGGCATGACTTATGGGCGGAGTCCCCCGGCGCCAGATGAAAAGCTCACCATCGAGCGGATGGCCCAGGACGGCAACGAGCTGGCCGGGTACCTCGCCAAGCGTTACGGAAAGCGGAGGGTCATTTTGTGGGGTAGCTCGTGGGGTTCGATCCTCGCCGTGCACATGGCCAAGGCGCATCCGGAGCTGTTCTACGCCTACGTAGGTACGTCCCAGGTCGTCAATTCCGTGGAAACCCAAAGCGAGAGCTACAAGAAGCTCCTCGCACTCGCGACCAGTACGGATGACAAGGATGCACTGGCCGTGCTCGAACAGGTCGGGTCGCCACCCTGGACCGACCCGCGCAGCTTTGGAAAGGTGCGCCGGATCATTCGTAAGTACGAAGCGAAGGTCACGCTGCCGCCACCCGACACCTGGCATCGAGCGCCTGCCTACACCACCCCTAAAGCAGAAGCAGACTACGAGGCAGGCGAGGACTATTCCTTCCTGAACTTTGTCGGGATGCACGGCGACGGCATGCTGTCGCAGGTCGATCTGCCCAAGTTGGGCACGGACTTCGCTATCCCGGTGTTCTTCATCGAAGGCGCGCATGACTTGCTTGCGCCACCGGAGATGGCTCGCCGGTATTACGAAGCGATCAGCGCACCGCAAAAAGATTGGGTGTTGCTGGAACATTCCGGGCACGATCCGAATCAGGAAGTCGTGGATGCCGAGTACAAAGTGCTCCGCGAGAGAGTGCTTCCGCTGACTCGCGGTAGATAGCGCAGGCAGCCTCATCGTCCGGTGGACGCTTGCGCATCCGTTTGCGTCTTACACGGTGTTGAAAATTGCGTCGGGAAGCGCGGGCTAAGCGGGAAAAAAGCTGGCGGTTCGTTGAAAGATGATCGACTTAACCCATTGAAATAATTGCACAACCGCACTGACCGTTAATCAAGGGTCGTTGGTTCGAGTCCAACATCGGGCGCCATCTTCCGCGAGGCCCTGCAGCGATGCAGGGCCTCGTGCTTTTTGCGTTGCCGCCATCGCTGCGCGCAGTGCCTTATCCGCTTCCGCATAGACGCAGTTCCGCCGGCGTGCCTTTGTCGCCGCGTACACGGCCAGCATTTGAGACTTTCACGCTCAGCGCGCGGCTGGTGTCGCCGCGGTGGCAGATCAGCAAGGTGATGTTGCTGCCGCCGGCGGAGCCGTCCGGCTGGAACTGCACGCTGCGGCGGCCTTGCGCGCTGCGGATGCTGAGCTGGTTGGACGGATGGCCGCGACGCAGCCTTGGCGCCCCTTCAAGCTGGCCGGAGCGCTCGCCGCGCAGGCCGACCAGCCAGCCGCCATCCCAGTCGGCCTGATCGCTGCAGCGCTTGCCATCATGGGTGGGGCAGGCCAGCGCGATACGGCCGGTCTGTACCGCAAGCGCCCGTGCGTGGTTGAGCACGGCGATCAGTTCGGTCTGCGCGAGGCCAAGCTCGTGCCTGCCCACCAGGCGCCGCAGCGAGGGCAGGCCGACGCAGGCCAGGACGGCCGTGACAGCAAGCACCAGAAGCTGTTCGATCAAGGTCATGCCTGCAGGGATACGGCATGGAGGTTGGGCTGGCATGGGCGGAATTCGATGGATACTGCGACCCATGCTAGGCCGGGGACCAGGCTCTGCCTGCCGGCCCTTCACGCCATCCCCTGTCAGAGCCTGCTGACAAAGCCTGTCAGCAGGACCGATTTAAAATGTCCGGAAACGACCTCATGTGACTGCCATGACAGACCGCTTCGAACTCGTTTCCCCCTACAAGCCCGCCGGCGATCAGCCACAGGCCATCCAGCGCCTGGTGAAAGGTTTCGATGCCGGCCTGGCCTCGCAGACCCTGCTCGGCGTGACCGGCTCGGGCAAGACCTTCACCATCGCCAACGTGATCGAGCAGGTGCAGCGCCCGACCATCGTGATGGCGCACAACAAGACGCTGGCGGCGCAGCTCTACGGCGAATTCAAGGAGTTCTTCCCGCATAACGCGGTGGAGTACTTCGTCAGCTACTACGACTACTACCAGCCGGAAGCCTATGTGGTCGCGTCCGATACCTTTATCGAGAAGGACGCCTCGATCAACGAGCATATCGAGCAGATGCGCCTGGCCGCGACCAAGGCGCTGCTGTCGCGCAAGGACTCGCTGATCGTCGCCACCGTGTCGGCGATCTACGGCCTGGGCGATCCGGAGGACTACCTGTCGCTGCGCCTGATCCTGGCGCGCGGCGAGCGCATCGAGCAGCGCGCGTTGATCCGCCAGCTCACCGAGCTGCAGTACGGCCGCAACGAGCTGGAGCTGCGCCGCGGCACCTACCGCGTGCGCGGCGAGATCATCGACGTGTTCCCGGCCGAATCGGAAACCGAGGCGCTGCGCATCGAGCTGTTCGACGGCGAGGTGGAAAACCTCTCGCTGTTCGATCCGCTCACCGGCGAAACCATCCGCAAGGTGCCGCGCTACACGGTCTATCCGCGTACGCATTACGCCAGCACGCGCGAGAGCGTGCTGAATGCGATCGAGACCATCAAGGTCGAGCTGAAGGATCGCCTGGAATATCTGTACAAGGAAAACAAGCTGGTCGAGGCGCAGCGCCTGGACCAGCGCACGCGTTTCGATCTGGAGATGATGGCCGAGGTGGGTTACTGCCAGGGCATCGAAAACTACTCGCGCCATCTCACCCGCCGCGGCGCCGGCGAGCCGCCGCCGACTTTGTTCGATTACCTGCCGGCGGATGCGCTGCTGGTGGTCGACGAATCGCACGTGACCATCCCGCAGCTCGGCGCGATGTACAAAGGCGACCGCTCGCGCAAGGAAACCCTGGTGGAGTTCGGCTTCCGCCTGCCCTCGGCGATGGACAACCGTCCGTTGCGTTTCGAGGAATGGGAGCGCCGCGCGCCGCGCACCATCTACGTGTCGGCCACGCCCGGTAAGTACGAAATGGCGAAGTCCGACGACTCAGTGGTGGAACTGGTGGTGCGCCCGACCGGCCTGATCGATCCCGAAGTGGAAGTGCGCCCGGTGCGCACCCAGGTGGACGACCTGCTCACCCAGATCCGCGACCGCGTGGCGATGGGCGACCGCGTACTGGTCACCACGCTGACCAAGCGCATGGCCGAGAATCTCACCGAATACCTGGGCGAGCACAACGTCAAGGTGCGCTACCTGCACTCGGACATCGAAACGGTGGAGCGCGTGGAAATCATCCGCGACCTGCGCCTGGGCGAGTTCGACGTGCTGGTCGGCATCAACCTGCTGCGCGAAGGCCTGGACATGCCCGAGGTCTCGCTGGTGGCGATCCTGGACGCCGACAAGGAAGGCTTCCTGCGCTCGACCGGCTCGCTGATCCAGACCATCGGCCGCGCCGCGCGCAACGTGCGCGGCAAGGCCATCCTCTACGCCGACAACATCACCCGCTCGATGCAGGCCGCCATGGAGGAAACGGCGCGCCGCCGCGAGAAACAGGTGGCCTATAACCAGGAGCACGGCATCGTGCCGCAGTCGGTGGTGCGCCGGATCGCCGACATCATGGAAGGCGCGCGCAGCGCGGTGCCGACGCGCGGCCGCGGCGCCAAGGCGAGGGCCGCCGCGGTGGCGGAGCAGGGCGCGGATTACAGGGCGCTCAGCCCCGACCAGGCCAGCGCCATGATCAAGAAGCTGGAGGCGCAGATGTACAAGCACGCCGAGAACCTGGAATTCGAGGACGCGGCCCGGCTGCGCGATCAGATCCACCAGCTGCGGGAGAAAGCCCTGCGCTGAGCTGGCGGGCTGTTGTAGCCCCTGGCTGGCTCCTGTATGCTACGCGGCTCGCGCCGTCCACCGGCGTGGCTTTGGGCGGTTAGCTCAGCGGTAGAGCACTTCCTTGACATGGAAGGGGTCACAAGTTCGATCCTTGTACCGCCCACCAATACTAAAACCGGAATACTCAACGGCTTACGCAGCCTCTTTGGATTCCGGTTTTTCTTTGTCTGACCCCGCGATGACCCCGGAAAGCCTAGGTACGAGGGCGGCTATCTCCTGCATCATTTCCTCCAGCGCTTTCGCCGCTTTTCCGAGATAGTCCGGGTCGAACTTGGCATAGATCTCCGACGTGCCGGCCTTACGATGGCCGATCTGTCCTGAGACCTCCCAGGCAGGCACCCCACGGCGGCGCATCTCCGTGGCAACCGTGTGGCGGATGACCTTGGGCGCGAACCAGCGTGGCAGTCCTGCGGCATTCCGTATCTTCCGCCAGCTATTCTTGATCGAGCCAACGGGCTTCTTGTGCCAATGGACGTAGGTTTCCTTGGGTGACTCCAGGGCGAGTACCGCCTCCAAAGCTGGGATCAAGGGAACGACAGGTCGGTACTTCTTGGTCTGCTTCCTGCCTACAGGGTTGAGCTGCACTAGCTTCGCCTGGACATCGATCTGACTCGGCCTCAAGTCGCGTGCCGCATCGCCACGGCAATCGGTGCACAGCCGAATCACGCAGTACAGCCAGATGTGGTGCGACGTCTTCGGGATGGCATTCAGGAACTTCGCCATCTGCTGCAACTGGCTGATATGCGGGTAGGGGTCGCCGATCGGCGGAAGCTCAACGAAGGGAACCTTGGTGACCTCCTGATTCTTCCAAGCCCTATTGAGTGCAGCCTTGCCATGGGAAAGATAGCGGCGTGCGCTTGGCTCGCTCAGCTTCTTGTCCTTGACCAGCCACGCAAGAAAGTCTTCCTGCTTGGAGATGGTCAGGTCTGACACTACGGCAACCTGTTGGGCTGCGTGTCCTTCCACGCCGAACTGCCATAAATCGATTAGAGATCGCACCGGCCGCACGCTAACTCGGCTCTACAGCGTTAATCCAACTACCGGATGCCTCCGGGTTGCGATGCGATCTGTAATGCCCTCAAGCCGTGGAGGGCGGCACGTCCAATCTATTCGGCAAGCTCCCACTAGCTAGGAGTCTCCAAAGTAACCCTGCCTTATTCCTGCATCTCGCTCACACGCCAAGGGGTCACAAGTTCGATCCTTGTACCGCCCACCATATTTCAAGCCAGAATTCTCAAGAGACCATGTCTCCTGGGGTTCTGGCTTTTTCTTTGCCCGCTCGCCGGGGCCGGCGAGTGCCAGCGCACGCTGCCGTCACACATGGTCGGCAAGACTGCCCGGCGCATCCCGCCGGCTCAGCTTGGCCGGACACTCTTGACCACGCACGCGCAGACCGGAGACATCATGGGCATCGGCAAATCGCTTGAAGACGACCTTTCGGCGTCGGGCGGGTCAGGGCTTGTCGGCTATCAGCCTCCATTGCCGGACTCGGTGGCGCGCACGGTTCAGGACAAGCTTGGCGATGTCGTAACGATCAAGGATTTCGGGGCCGTCTGTGATGGCGTCACCAACGATACGGACGCCATCAATCGCGCGCTCGCTTCCGGCGTATCGCACCTGCGCTTCGTAGGGACGTGCCTGGTCTCCAAGACGTTGTTCTACCCCAGCAATATCGTCATCGAATTCGACCATGGCGCATCGATCATTCCCATGCAGCTGGATTGGTTTAAGAAGCTGCAGCTCAATGGCAAGAACTGGGGCTATGCCGTTTTCATGAACCAGAACTGGGAGGCCGCATCCATCACCGACGGCCACGTGACGTTCGTCAATCCCCGGTGCACGCCGAACTGGGTGTGGGATGGCCATTTCATCGCATCCCGCATGCTCAGCAACCTGCAGGTCATCGGTTCGTACTGCACGAACATGGCGGACGTCGTCTCGAGCATGGGCTGTCGCGACGTGATCATCCGGGACGGCTGGTGCCAGTCGATCAGCAACTGCGCCTACGATTTCTGGGAGGGCTCCAAACACATCTCGGTGCTCAACTGCACGGGCTACGACGTCAATGCGGGTGTCAACTTCAACGCCACCGATACTGCCGTGGCGCTTGGGCTGGTTGCGGACACCTTGCTGGTCGACGGTTGCCGATTCTTCAATTGTCCGGCGGGCGGCGTCTACGTCGCGCTGCTCAATGACACCTCGATCTGCACGCACGTCAAGATCACCAACAACCTGATCGACCAGGCGGGGGGAGTCTTCGGAACGCCTGCGGGCGCCACCTGGGGCGGCATCGTCGTGCTGCGTTCGACGGTCGTGGAGATTCGCGGCAATACCTTGTCACGTATCCCGCTTTCCGCTGCGCCGATCCTGATCGGCGGCGACAGTGCCGGCTATGGCAACACAGCCGACATCACGGACAACACCATCCAGGCCAGCGCCATCGGCCCCAGCGCTTATATCCAGGTCTACGGAGCGAGTTCGAGCGTGCGCGGCAATCGTGCCATCGACAGTACCGCCGAGGGCGGTTTCGGTATCGCGGTCAATACGCCCTCGACCGTGGTCGGACCCAACGACATGGCCGGGGCAAGCGCCTATCTGATCAATCAGAATCAGGGCGGCGGCGCTACGGAGCCGGCGTTGCAGTGGGACCAGGACACCGCAAACAGGCAATGGCGATTCCGGCAGCCGGTTCAAGTACCGTCGGTCCGCCAGGATGCTGGCTACGCGCTTGCCGCGACGGGGACCGATCAGGCGAGCGCGCTGGCATTGTCCACTCCCTACAGCTTCATTGCCTCGGGCGAGGCCAATGCTGGCGTGGCACTTCCTGCCAACGCTGGTCGGGTCGGCGAAGAGTGGGTCATCTGGAATCACACCGGCCAGACCATCATCGTCTATGCCGCTCCGGGTGACACCATTTCCGGTGGGGCTTCCCAGGCGCTGGCTGATGGTTCGACGATGCGGCTTGTGGCCATCACGGCCACGCTTTGGCTGATTGCGTGACCAGTTTACTGGGCAGGACGCTTCGACTGCAGCCTTGTCGTTCAAGAATTACTGAGATTGCTTGATCGCGGCAACGCGTACGGCCTTGCCTGCGCAAGGCGCGCAGCTTCATTCACATTCGCTTGAGATTACCCGCGGGCTCCCGAGCCCGCCCGGACAATGCGCGGCCTCCCCAGCCACGACCTTTGTCCCCGGAATCTCTCATGAAGATCGAACTGTCCAGTCCGATGCTCCAGGCCATGCTCGGCACCCGTGCGGGCATGGCCCCCGGCGTGGCGGAACAGGCTGAGGCTTCTGCCGGCCCCGGTTTCGCGCAGACCATGAAGTCCGCGATCGACCAGGTCGATGCGCAACAGCACGCGGCCAGCGACAAGACCGCCGCCGTCGAAAGCGGCCAGAGCGACGACCTGATCGGCGCCATGCTCAGCAGCCAGGAAGCCGGCCTGTCGTTCTCGATGATGATGCAGGTGCGCAACAAGCCGGTATTGGTATCCACGCGCATGCTGTAGTTGCCGGGCGGCAGGCCGAGTTTTTCGGGGTCGATGTCGAAATCGACTTCGCCGGCTTCCTGCGGGCCCAGATCGATCGGATGTTCCACGCCGTCGGGACCGGTCAATACGAGCTTGGTATCGCTGGCGCTGTCGTTCAGCACGAAGCCGCCCTTGACGGGCTGGTCGCCGAGCGCCACCGAATCGGTGGCGACCATCACCTGCGAGCCGACCTGCGAACCGAGCGTGACCACCAGCATGCTTTCCTGCATCGCCGCGGCGGCCGCATTGATGCTGGCCATCGACTGCATCGCTTCGACCTGGCTGAGCTGGGCGAACTGGGTGACGAACTGGCCTGCTTCCATCGGCGCCAGCGGATCCTGGTTCTGGATCTGCGCCGCCAGCAAGGTGGTGAACATGTCGGAGATGGAGGAGTTGCCGTTGCTGCCGCCGGCGGCGCCGGGGTCGGCCGCCGCGTTCTGGTTGACCGGTGCGCTGGCGTTTTTATGGAGCGATTTGTCGATCAGCATGGTCAGCCTTGCCCCATCTTCAGCAGGTCCTGTTGCAGACCGTTCACGCGGGCCATCACTTCGAGATTTGTCGAGAACGCGCGCGAGGCGGACATCATGTCGGTCATTTCCTCGACCGGATTGACGTTGGAGTCGTAGACCATGCCTTGCTCGTCGGCCATCGGATGATCCGGTTCGTAGCGGGCGTTGAGCGGCTCGTTGCTGTTGACCACGTCGAGCACCTGCACGCGTGCGCCGCTGCCTTCGAACACGGACTGGAAGACCGGCTTGCGCGCGCGATAGGCGCTGCTCTCGGTGCCGGTGGTTTCCGCGTTGGCGAGGTTGCTGGCCACGGTATTCAGGCGCACGGTCTGCGCGCTCATGGCGGAGCCGGCGATCTGGGCGATGCTTTTGAAAGTCACGGTCAGCTGTTCCCGTTGATGGCTGCCGAAAGACCTTTCAGTTTCATATTGAGAAAGGTCAGGCTGGTCTGAAAATCGATGGCGTTCTGCGCGAACTCGGCCTGCTCGGCGGCGAGGTCCACGGTGTTGCCGTCCTGCGAGGCGCTGCCGGGCACGCGGTATTTGAGCCGTTCCGAAGCGAACTCCAGCGCTTGCGCGTCGCCCTGTGCGGCCTCGCGCAGGCTCGCGCCGAAATCGATGTCGTGCGCCAGGTAACCTGGCGTGCTTTCGTTGGCGAGATTGGACGCGATCACTTCGGCGCGCTCCGCGCGCAGCTTCAATGCGGCGGGATGCACGCCGAGCGCTTGTTCAAGACTCAATCCCATCGCGGGACCCTCGGTGTCGGATACGAAGGCGGCGATGGTAGGAGCGGCTCCATGGCCGCTTGAGAAATCTAAAGACACCTTGAGCGCTACGTGCGCATGGGCGACCGCATAATGCGCCGCCGCGCTGGCGCGGCAGGACGGAGATGAATGGATGGTTGCCTGGTATCTACGGCACGGCGTGCTGCTCGCTTTGCCGCTGCTGTTCCCGCTGCATGTGCGCGCCGGCGAAGTCGATGGCGTGGTGGCGAATGCCGCGCGCGGCTGGCTGGCCGATTGGGTCCGGCAGAAGGCGTGGCCGGATCCGCGCATCGATGTGGTGGTGCTTCCGCAGCGCCGTCCGGCGCCGCAATGCGGGCAGTCGCTGCAGATCGTGCCGGTCGATGTTTCGCAGCCGGCGAGATTGCGCTTTTCCGCGCGGTGCCCGGATGGAACGGCGCAAACCTATACAGTGCGCGCGGCGGTGCATACCAAGGCGCTCGCCGTATCGATGGCGCAGCCCGCCGGCGAGCCGATCGGCAAGGACGGTCTGCAGCTTGCGGATGTCGACCTGGCGCTCATGCCGGATGCCGCGCTCGACCCCGGCGACATCGCCGGCCGTGTCAGCCAGCGTCCGCTGCGCGCGGGGCAGGTGGTACAGGCGCGCTTCCTGAAAGCCGCGGCGGGTGTGCGTCGCGGCCAGCTGGTCGAGATCGTGTCGCGCCAGCAGCAGTTCCGCATCAGCGCGCAGGGCACGGCGATGGAACGGGGCGACGGCGACGCGCTGGTGCGCGTGCGCAATGGAGCGAGCGGCAAGCTGATTATGGCCCGGGTGATTGGTCCGGGCGTGGTGGAACCGGCCGGAGCCGGCGCACCGGCAGCCGGCGAATGAAGCGCGCGGCGTGTGGCCGCAAGCACTGACGATGCGGTATGGATCGACGTACCATCGCGCGGTCCGCCGCCGCCGACTGGAACGACCATGACCTATTTGTTGATCAAGAGCCTGCACCTGCTGTTCGTGATGGCCTGGGTGGCCTCGATCTTCTATCTGCCGCGCATCCTGGTGAACATCGCCGAGGCCGGCAACGATCCGGCGACCAAGGCGCGCCTGGAATTGATGGGCACGCGCCTGTACCGCTTCGGCCACAACATGTTCGGCATGGCGCTGCTGTTCGGCGCCACGCTGTGGCAGGGCTGGCGGCTGTTTCCGGGCACGCTGCCGAATTTCGGCGACGCCGAATGGCTGCGCGCCAAGCTGACCCTGGTGGCGCTGCTGCTGGCCTACTACATATGGACCGGCCGGCTGGTGAAGCGCAGCGCCCAGGGCGGCGCGCTGCCCAGCGCAAAGATGCTGCGCCTCATGAACGAGCTGCCGGTGTTCGTGCTGCTCGGCATCATCTTCCTGGTGATCGCCAAGCCGTTCTGAGCTGTCACGGGCTCAGCGCAGCCCGTGATACTCGCGATACCACTCGACGAAGCACCAGGCGGGCTTCCTTCAGGGCCGGGTCGTAGTAGTCGTTGTGGTTGTCGATGCCGTACACCTCGTCGCCGCGGGCGAGCAGGCGCTGGGCGAGGGCGGAGTCGACGAAGCCGGCGGCCGGATGCGCATGGGGGCTCTTAAAAGATGCGGCGGAGATGCGGCAAATTCTATCGGCGCTGATTTGACACCGGAACGGCGCTAAACTAGCGTTCTGCACTTCCTCAGATCGGAAACCCAGGTGGCCCGCGTCCAAAGCGCCGGCCGAGCGTGCGACATGGCAACTACCAAGCGCCAACACTGAATCCCGCCACGCCTTGTGACTCCGCAAAGGGCGCCGTGGCGCTCTTTATTTTTGCCCGCCGTCCGGGCGGGCCAAAGCAAAACCGGCCATCCATGGCCGGACTCCTCAAAGAAGCAGTCCTATTGGCAGGGCTGCCACAGGTATTTCTCCATGATCGAAATCACGCTACCCGACGGCAGCAAGCGCCCCTTCGACCACCCCGTCACGGTGCAGGACGTGGCTGCCTCCATCGGCGCCGGCCTGGCCAAGGCCACCCTGGCCGGCAAGGTGGACGGCAAGCTGGTCGACGCCGGCTTCCCCATCGAGCATGACGCCAGCCTCGAAATCGTCACCGAGAAGAGCCCCGAGGCGCTGGAGATCCTGCGCCACTCCACCGCGCACCTGCTGGCCCAGGCCGTGCAGCGCCTGTATCCGGGCGCGCAGGTCACGATCGGTCCGGTGATCGACAACGGCTTCTTTTACGACTTCGCCTACGAGCGTCCCTTCACGCCGGACGACCTGGCCAAGATCGAAGAAGAAATGCACAAGATCGTGCAGGAAGCGCTGCCGGTGACGCGCAGCGTGAAGTCGCGCGACGACGCGGTGTCGTTCTTCCGCGGCATCGGCGAGGAATACAAGGCCGAGATCATCGAAAGCATTCCGGCCAACGAAGAGCTCTCGCTGTACACGCAGGGCGAATTCACCGACCTGTGCCGCGGCCCGCATGTGCCCAACACCGGCAAGCTGCGTGCGTTCAAGCTGATGAAGGTGGCCGGCGCGTATTGGCGCGGCGATTCCAACAACGCGATGCTGACCCGCGTGTACGGCACGGCGTGGCTCAACGACAAGGATCTGAAGGCCTACCTGCACCAGCTGGAAGAGGCGGAAAAGCGCGACCACCGCAAGATCGGCAAGGCGCTGGACCTGTTCCACCAGCAGGAGGAAGCGCCGGGCATGGTGTTCTGGCATCCGAACGGCTGGGCCATCTGGCAGGTGGTGGAGCAGTATGTGCGCGGCGTGTACCGCGCCAGCGGCTACCAGGAAGTGCGCGGCCCGCAGATCATGGACGTGAGCCTGTGGAAGAAGTCCGGCCACTGGGACAACTACCAGGAAAACATGTTCTTCACCGAGTCGGAGAAGCGCACCTATGCGCTGAAGCCGATGAACTGCCCGGGCCACGTGCAGATCTTCAACACCAGCCTGCACAGCTACCGCGACCTGCCGGTGCGCTACGGCGAATTCGGCGGCTGCCACCGCAACGAGCCGTCCGGTGCGCTGCACGGGATCATGCGCGTGCGCGCGTTCACCCAGGACGACGGCCACATCTTCTGCACGGAAGACCAGATCGAAGCCGAGGTCACGGCCTTCCACCAGCAGGTGATGAAGGTGTACGGGGACTTCGGTTTCGAGGACATCGCGCTGAAGATCGCGCTGCGCCCGGACAAGCGCATCGGCAGCGATGCCGTGTGGGACCGCGCCGAGGACGCGCTGCGCGCGGCCCTGCGTGCGGCCGGGGTAGAATGGCAAGAGCTGCCGGGCGAGGGGGCGTTCTATGGCCCCAAGATCGAGTACCACATGAAGGACTCGATCGGCCGCGGCTGGCAGGTCGGCACCATGCAGGTGGATTTCATGATGCCCGAGCGCCTGGGCGCCGAATACGTGGACGAGCACAGCCAGCGGCGCCACCCGGTGATGCTGCACCGGGCCATCGTGGGCTCGATGGAGCGTTTTATCGGTATCCTGATCGAGCACCATGCCGGTAACCTGCCGGCCTGGCTGGCCCCGGTCCAGGCCCAGGTGTTCAGCATTACCGACGCCCAGGCCGACTACGTGCGCGAAGTCACGCAAGCCCTTGTCGGTAAAGGTTTCAGAGTCAAGGCGGATTTGCGCAACGAAAAGGTCGGCTATAAAATCCGAGAACATACGTTGCAAAAGGTCCCGTACCTGCTCGTGGTCGGTGACCGTGAGAAGGAAGCTGGGGCCGTTTCCGTGCGTACCCGTGCCGGTGAAGACCTGGGCAGCATGCCGCTGGCCGCCTTCATCGAGCGCCTGGAGGCCGA
>Ga0207667_10001252_pt1 | contig 31847 bp, 22 predicted proteins | sample KBSCornC52_FD_184301 | JGI IMG/M metagenome (GOLD analysis project Ga0207667, IMG submission 184301) | Corn rhizosphere microbial communities from Kellogg Biological Station, Michigan, USA - KBS Corn C5-2 (SPAdes) (version 2) | ecosystem: Host-associated > Plants > Roots > Rhizosphere > Soil ...
CGATACATCCTGTCATGAGCGTCGAAGCCATAAACGATCATCTGCCGTAACGCCTCTTTGATAACAGGCTTCCCATCACCCTCCGGCGACAGCTGCCGGCCATCGCTGCTGATCTCATAGATGATACGCCCCTGATCATCGCTCTCCGCCTCCAGCCTTTTATCATTGTGGCGATAATGTATAGAACCTCCGGGAGAGATAAAAGCAATGCCCGTCTCGTCATCCGTCAGCCTGATCCTGCCCTCATACCGTATCCGCTCATAGTCCCCATCCGTGCTGATCGTGATCGTCACCCGCTGCCGGTGCGCAAAGGCGGCCGGCCAGATAGACTTGTAATACATCCGGAAGAATATCAGACAAAACCCGACGAGAAAAAAGGCCAGTTTCATCGCAAAGTCATTTATTGATTATCCGCATCTTCAGTGCGGCCTGCATTCCGCCTGCCTCCGGAAATAAGATAAAATGCCAGCAGCCCCGCCCCAATGCTGAACGCCAGGATCGCCAGGCTGTGCAGTCCAAAAGGGAGCGTAAGATTGATAATGCTAAGCCCCAGACCGATAGCCAGCAGCACACATATCCACGCCAGCGCTCCGCGTCGGACATCTTTCCTCTTTCGGGCCAGCAGCCGGCCGACCATGGATTCTGAAGCTCCCGCGGTTATAGCCTTGCTCTTTATACGATGATCCAGGTTGCGCTGCAGCAGCTCCAGGACGAAATTGAAACACAGATACAATAAGAATATCGTCGAGGCAATATGGAATGCATCAACCAGGAAGTCCCGGTCGATAAACGATGCACTTCTATCTTCCGCCCGCGCCGCCGCAAAGATCAATAAGGCCGGGGTGACTGTAATTAGCTTCTTCATTGCTGTAATAGTTTCATTTAAGTGCGAGAATTGGTCCGTCTTTTAGCGGTACTCTATTTGATGAGACAGCCCTGTCTCGAATAAGTTGCTATCGTCTCAGGAAAGGTTCAGGTTTTTTATTTGATGCCGGTATTGAACGATCATCCCTCCCCCCCGGACAATGGCAATACCCACCGAGACACCCACCAGGACATAGAGGATCAGCGAAGGGATATTCTCCGTGACATTCGATAGGAAGGCCCTTAAAAACCATCCCGCTACCAGCATCGTCAACCCCGCCCCCGCCAGCCAGTATCCCAGCGACCAGTCCTTTTTACGCCCGGCCACTCTGCCCGTTCCGGCAATGTCCGTTCTGTCATCCAATCCTGCCAGCACTAACCCCGCAATGTCTACCATCGGCACTTCCATCGCCGCGACTTCTTTAAAGATCAGCCGGTAATTGCTCACCTGGACACTACAGCGTTCACATGCCTTCACATGCTCGCCCATCCACACCGGACAATTCTCCTCATTCAACGCATACTGCTGTATCGCAGCTTCAGAAAGGTGATCCGTCATTTCAGAAAGATGATCCGTCATAATTCCTCCTTTTTATATTGCCCTAAAACACTTTCCTTTAATTGCTTCCTTGCCCGGAACAAATAGCTTTTTATCGTCCCCTCCGGCAGGGAGGTGATCTGTCCTATATCCGCATAGCTCAACCCTTCCTGGTGAAAAAGCACCAGCAGGGTCTTGTACAGGGGCGGCAGATCCTCTATCCGGGCAGTGACGATCGCCGTCAGCTGCCGCCCTTCTACCAGGGCCTCCGTCCCATCATCAGGTGTCTCCGGAAAAAATTCGTCCCCCACCACCCGCAGCCTTCGCCGCTCCAAAAAATTAATACAGGTATTATAGGCGATATTGCCTATCCAGGTAGAAAGCTTTGCCGCATACCTGAATCCCGACAGATGCTTGAATGTCTTTAGATATACATCCTGCACAATATCTTTTCTGTCCTCCGGATGGCGGATCATCCGCCCCACTATCTGCCACACCAGTCTTTCCGTGTCCTTGACAATAATGCCAAAGGCATGATGGTCGCCCTGCAATACCCGCTCGACAAGTTGTTTATCCGACAGTCTGTTTGTGCTGTTGTAGTTCACTTGCCGCTATTTGACAGGCACTCCGGAAAAAAGTTGCAGCCGCCTGCCCGCCCCCCTACGCCTGCACGGAATCTACCTTTGCAGCCTGCTCGTCCAGGGTATGCGCTGTATGCTCGGAAGAATGCTTGTGAAAAAATTTCTTTTGGAATAAAAGGATAGCGATCACCCCTACAGAGATAGAGGCATCCGCCAGATTGAAGACCGGACTGAAGAATTCGAACTCCTCACCCCCCACAAAAGGAAACCACGACGGATAATGCGTCTTTATCAGGGGGAAATAGAGCATATCCACCACCCGGCCATGCAGAAAGGAAGTATATCCATGGGCCGGGAATATTCTGGCTACATGATCAAAAGTGCTCTCTTCAAAGATCAACCCATAGAACATGCTGTCCAGCAGATTGCCCAGCGCTCCCGCAAAGATCAACCCCGCACAAATGATAAAGCCCCGGTGATATTTCTTTTTGATGATGGACTGAATATAAAAAATACCAAATACTACCGCTACCAGGCGGAACAGCGTGAGGGCCATCTTTCCCCAGGTACCTCCAAACTTCCAGCCCCAGGCCATACCCTCATTCTCTACAAAATATATTTGAGCCTTATTGCCCAATAATTTGATGCCGTTGTCATAAGGAGACACCTGCTCCCGAAAGATCTCCGGGGGGTGGCTAAGAGGCATGTGTGTTTTAACCCAAATCTTCAGGGACTGATCCGCAATGATGATAAGTAATACAATGAGAAATACTGTTCTGGCCTTCACGCGATTTCAATATTTAAAGCTTCAAATATACCACTTTTGGCCGTGGTTCGTCGGGCCGGGCCTCACTCCTCGAAATATACCCTCCGCACCCGCTGGCTCACCCCCGTAAGGATCTCATAGGGAATGGTCTGTGCCCAATGAGCCAACTGGCTGACAGGCAGCTCTTTACCAAAAACCACCACCTCATCCCCTTCCTCCACGTCCACCATCCCCGAAATATCGATCATCGTCATATCCATACAGACGCTGCCAATCACGGGCGCCAGCCTCCCTTTGACCCACATTTTGCCCACTCCATTCCCCAGTCGCCGGGGATAGCCATCCGCATACCCTATCCGCACCGTGGCGATCACCGTATCCTTGCCCGCAATACCCCTCCGGCCATATCCTACCGTCTCGCCCTCCCGTAAATACTTGATTTGTGCAATCGTTGACTTCAGGGTGGATACTTCCTGAAGGTTCAGCTGATGCGAGTCCGCACTATCTACCCCATAAAGCCCGATCCCCAGCCTAACCATATCCATCCGCAGGTCCGGATGACGAACGATGGCCGCCGTATTGGCAATATGCCGGAGAAAAGGATAGGGCAGGGCCTCCTGTATCCGCGTGACCGCGCTCCGGTAAATTCCCCCCTGCCGGTGAGTATAATCGTCCTGTTGGGCCTCCTCACTGGCCGCCAGATGGCTGAAGACGCTCTGTATCTTAAAATTGGCCGATTTCAATGCTCTTATCAAGACATCCAATTCCTGCGAAGGCTCCGTGGCGAAACCCAGCCGGTTCATACCCGTCTCCAGCTCGAGGTGCACCGGAAAGTTCAGCACCCCTTCCTTTTTTAACCATCTGTCGAATCCTCGCAGCAGGGTGAAGGAATAGATCACCGGCTCCAGGTTGTATTGCACCAGCAGGTCGAAAGAGCTGTTCTCCGTATTCATGACCATGATCGGCATATGAATGCCTCCTTTCCGCAGCACCACCCCTTCATCCGCATAAGCCACCCCCAGATAGTCCACGCCATCCCGTTGCAGCCGGTTGGCGATCTCGAAGCTGCCGCTGCCATAGGAAAAGGCCTTTACCATGGCCATCAGCCGTGTGGAAGGCTCCAGCCGCCCCCGATACTGCCCCAGATTATTCGTGAGGGCGTCCAGGTTGATCTCCAGCACCGTCTGGTGTATCTGTTCCGAAAGCAACCGGTCGATGTCCTCGAATTCAAAAACACGCGCTCCTTTCAGCAGGATCGTCTCATCCCGGAAATGCAGCTGGAAAAGTGCCTTTTTAAATTCCTCCGCCGAAGGATAGAATACCGCCGGCGCCTTAAACCATCGCCCGATCAGCTCCGCATGCAGGCTGATACGCGGCCCAATACCCACGAGTCTATCGATATTCTTTTGTGCCAGCATCCGGGCAATCGTCGTATAAAGACTGTCCTCATCCTGGCCGCTCTCCAAAAAGTCCGAGAGGATCACCGAACGCCGGGGATGCTGCCGTTGCTGAGAGAGAAAATCCAGGGCCAGGGAGAGGGAGCTGAGGTCCGCGCTATAGCTGTCGTTGATGATGCTGCAGTGATTGATCCCTCCTTTCAGTTCCAGGCGCATGGCGATGGGCGTTAGCTGCTGCAGCCGCTGATTGATCTGCTCCGCCTGCTGCCCAAGATACAACAGCACGCACAGGCAGTGCATGACATTCTCTATCGATGCGTCGTCGGTGAAAGGGACGTCGAAAGACATCTCCTGCCCCAGATAGGCGACACGCAGCCTGGTCCATCCGTCCGCCTTTTCAAGGGCCTCCCCCGTCTTCTTACCATTCTTCTCCACCGCATCTACCCGCACGGCCGCCTCCTGACCTCGACCCCAGGCAAAAAGCGCAGGCCGCCCCGCGCCCTTCCACTCATCCACCGCAGTCACAACGTCAGTCTGGTCGCTGTTGTAGATCAGGACCTCCGCCTCCGTAAAAAGCTGCAGCTTCTCCGCCGCCTTTTCGGCATGGTTCACGAACCCTTCACTATGCGCCTCGCCGATATTGGTAAAAATGCCGATGGTGGGTTGTATAATCCGTTGCAGATTGCCCATCTCCCCCTTCCGGGATACGCCCGCCTCGAAGATCGCCAGCTCATGCGACTCGTTCAGCTGCCAGACGCTGAGCGGTACCCCGATCTGTGAATTATAGCTTTTAGGACTCCGCACCACCTGGTAGCTGTCCTCTGATAATTGATTCAGCCATTCTTTGACAGTGGTCTTCCCATTGCTGCCCGTGATCCCGATAACGGGAATGGAAAATGCACGGCGGTGAAAGGCCGTCAGCCTTTGCAGGGCCGCCAGGGTGTCGTCCACCAGGATAATATTCGCACCTGGCAGTGTCCCATCGCCAGCCAGGGCATCTCCCGGCAGCTCTGAACCCGGCAGGGTTTCCCCCACTATAAAATTTCTTACTCCCCTCTTGTACAGCTCCTCTATGAAAAGCCCCCCATTCCTGCGGGGCCCCTTCAGGGAAAAGAATAAAGAAGTATCCGGAAAGATCAGCCGGCGGCTGTCCAGCAACAGATGCTCCACCACATCGTCCCCGCGAAATTGCAAAAAGCTCCCCCCCGTGATCTCAGCTATATGTCGGATGGCATACTTCATTTATTGCTACCTTTCTTTGAAGACGTGTACATCGAATATCCTATCGCTGCAGAAATGCATACCAGGATCACCAATAAACTAACGTACACAGGCAAATAAAAGTCTATCCACTCGGCCAGCATTTTCAGTCCGACGAAGATCAGCACCACCGCAATCCCCTGCTGCAGATAGGCAAACCTGTCCACCGCCCCCTGCAACAGAAAGAACAGGGACCGCAACCCCAGCACCGCAAATATATTGGAGGTATAGATGACGATCTTTTCCCGCGAAACACCAAATACCGCCGGTATGGAGTCCACCGCAAACACAATGTCCGTCGTGGCCAGCAGCACCACCACCACAAAGAGGGTAGTAAACCGCTTCTTACCATCCACCACCACGCTCAGCTTCCCACCCCCATCGTTACCCGTAAGGGGAAGTATCCGCTTTAGCCAGCGATACACCCGGTTGTCCTCCACATTCATGGCATCTTCATCTTTCGCAAAGAACATCGTAAAACCCGTATAGATAAGGATGCCGCCAAAGATGTACAGCAGCCAGTGCCAGCGCGTCACCGCAGCAATACCCACCGTGATGAACCCGATACGCAGCACGATGGCCATGAGTATACCGATGAGCAATACCCGGGCATAGTAGGCAGGCTTCACCCGGAAAAAAGAAAAAATGAGGATAAATACAAAAATATTGTCGATGCTGAGACTCCACTCCATCAGGTAGGCGCTCAGATATTCCAAAGCCATCTTATGTCCGTCCTCGTACCATAAAAACCCAAAGAACGCCAGCGCCAGCATCACCCAAAAGGCGGTCTGGAAGAGGGCTTTCCGGATCGTCACCGTTGCCCCTTTCTTGCTCAGCAAACCCAGGTCAAAAATGACAGCCAGTAGTAAAACAATGCCAAAAGTCAGATACGAAACATTCGATGCACTCATACTGTAAAGTTACGTTATTAACGAAACAATCAAGTTTCTCTGTTACAAGCTATTAGAACCGAATTTTTATCGGTGTCTTCGCGCTGCCGGAATTACGGTCTGAACTTTGCATACGCAAATAGTGGGCATTGGTAAATATGAGAAGGACGTCCGGCACGATATTCGATTTCTGTGTGCTTATCACCTGTTTCAACCATGAGCAACGACTGATTAGATCTCTTCAAAGTATTCATTATCACCCGAAGAGATACTTTGTGCTCATTGTGGACGATGGCAGCGCCATACCCCTTTCCCAGACCCGGCTGATAGAACAGATCCCAGACCCGCCGGAAATAGTGATACTTCGGTTACCCACAAATGGAGGCATTACACGAGCCCTTAACGAAGGTTTAACGTATTTGAGCGGGACGAACCACGAAGGTCTGACGTATCCAAAGTATACCGCCCGCTACATAGCGCGGCTGGATTGCGGCGACCTTTGTATGAAGGATAGATTTCTAAACCAGGTAGAATTTCTCGACAGGCATCCGGACATTGACCTGTTGGGCACCCGTTGCATCTTTAAAGATTTTTCGTCCGGTGACTCCTATAAGTATTTGGCGCCGCCCGATCACGACCAGATCATGCGCCAAATGCATTTTAAGAATGTATTCATTCACCCTACCGTGATGTGGCGCGCCTCCGTGACCCGGAGATTGCCCGCCTACCCCGACTCCTATCCACATGCGGAAGACTACGCTTATTTTTTTGAAATGCTCCAGCAGGGGCGGGCTGCTATCCTCCCGGAATACCTGGTGATCAGTGAGATCAACCCCGGAGGTATTAGCATCACCTTTCGCCGGCAGCAGCTCAAAAGCCGCATCGACGTAGTACGGAAGTATGGTCATAGCAGGCTGTACGGCATCATGGGAGAGCTCCGGCTGCGGCTTTGGATGCTGGTTCCCGCTGCCTGGGCTTTGAAAATAAAGAAATGGATATTATTTGTAAAACCTATCCAGCATCCATCATGAATATTATACATGTTGTCGAACCCTTTGCCTCTGGAATCGCTACCTTCCTTCGAAGTCTGGTGGAGAATTTACAGGACGATCTTCATATCATCATACATGGAGAAAGGGAGACCGTTATGCGCTCTTCCGAGGTCAAACGTTCCTTCCCCACGGCCAATACTTTTTTTATCCGCTGGCCGTCCGCACAAAGGAAGATCAGCTTCTGGAAGGACATCGTCGCCTTCTGGGAATTATACACTATCCTGCGCCGGCTGAAACATCATTCCCACATAGACGCCGTACATCTTCATTCTTCCAAGAGCGGCTTCCTGGGCAGGCTGGCCTGCCGCCTCGCCAGGATCAACAAAGTGATCTATACCCCCAACGGAGCTCCTTTTCTTTCCGGCACCAGCCGGTGGAGCAACTATGTATATGGACAGCTGGAGAAATTAGGCTCCTATTTCGGCGGCCGTACGGTCTGCTGCTCCGCCAGCGAATGGCAGGTATATCAGGACCTCGGCATCGATGCGGACTGTATCCCCAATGGCATCCGCGTGGAAAATGCCTCCACGCAGACAGTCGCCGCCCCATCCCCGCCCGCGCATAAATTTCGCATCGTCACCAGCGGACGGATCGTCTACCAGAAAGATCCCGCCCTCTTCAATGCCATCGCATCCTGGTTCGAAGAGTTCGACCAGTTCGAATTCGTATGGGTGGGGGACGGAGAAGACAAGCAGGAGCTGAAGGCAAAAAACATTGTCGTCACCGGCTGGCTTCCTTCCGACGATATCCATGATTATCTCGTCGGCGCACATCTTTATCTGTCCACTTCCCATTTCGAAGGACTGCCCTTCTCCGTGCTGGAGGCATTGGCCCTGAAAAAACCCGTGCTGCTGAATGATTGCATAGGCAACAGGGACCTCGTCCACGGCGGACTGAATGGAGATCTGTTCCAGGATGGGAAAGACGCCGTCCTCAAAATAATGCGGTACTACAATAACAGGAACATGCTCACCGTCATGGGGGAATATTCCCGCCGGATCTGTGAGGAAGAATTCAATGTAGACACCACGTTCAACTCCTATCGCCACCTGTATAAAAATTAAAATCACACGCCTATGCTCAATACGGTCAGCGATCAGCAGAACACATCGGAATGGCAGGCGCTCCAGGAGCGCCTGGACGATATAACCAACCTCCTGGAAAGGGAAATGAACTTCCGGCAGAACATCATTGACAGGCAAGGCGACCAGATCACCCGCCTCCAGTCCCAGCTGCAGGAATGCCGGCAGGCAGCCGAAGGCGCCCGCCAGCTGGTCAATAAATTGCTCAACGACATCGAGAAGTACCGAAAGGATATTCAATGGTATCGGCGTACCTATGAGACACGCAGTCTCCCCGGCACCATCTTGCAGAAAGTATTCGGCCGGCGACGATCTCAAAAATAGCCGTATCAGATTTCTTCACCATTCCATCCTGCAGCAATGAATAAATACACGCTCATTCAAGACATCTATATGCCGTCCGGCCGCCCGCCCTTTGCCTATTCAGACGGTGAGGTGACGGAGAATTACCTCCTGGACAGGATCAGCCGTGCGGACGACCTTTCCGTTGGGTCCGCGGAGCTTGCCGGCATCATAAGAGACTGGCCTACCCTCTACCATCTCAGCCCCGCCAGGGCCGATCTCCTCCGCCCTCTCTCTTCTATTTTGAAAGGGAAAAGAATACTCGAGCTTGGCAGCGGATGCGGAGCCATCACCCGTTACCTCGGTGAATTGGGATGCCAGGTCCTCGCCCTCGAAGGCAGTGAAAGACGAGCCCGCATCACCCGCGCAAGATGCCGCGACCTGTCACAGGTTCAGGTTGTCTGTGATAGCTGGGACAGCTTCGAATGGGATCACGACTTCGATATCATTTTGCTCATTGGCGTGCTGGAATATAGCTCCCTGTTTGTAAAAAGTGCGGAAATTGGTCCCGCCCGAAAAATAGCCCAATTCCCGCATATCGCTGATGTCTGTCCTTCGGACGACCTGTTTTCAGCAGTTCCTGGCGATAACCCTCCCCTGGAAATGCTGCGCAAATGCCGGTCTTTTCTTCATGGCGAAGGCAGGATCGTGCTTGCCATCGAAAACAAATTAGGTCTCAAATACTGGGCAGGCGCCCCCGAAGACCACACCGGCCGGCCTTATGACGGCATCCAGGACCTGTACGACAGCAGCACCGCCATCACCTTTGGAAAAGACGAGCTCGCCCGCCTGCTATCCCACGCAGGCTTCCCCTTCCGGGATTTCTTTTACCCCTTCCCCGATTATAAGCTTCCATCCGTCACCCTTACCGAAGCAGCCTTTGCGGCACAGGACCTGACCCTGACGGACCTGCTCCAGGAAAAGTTCGACTATGCCCAGGGCTCCGGCCAGACTACCGAACTTTCTCTCACCCGTATCGCCGCCTCCGTCCTGGCCAACGGGCTGATGGCCGACATGGCCAACTCATTCCTGATCGTAGCTGGTGCAAGTCAAAGTCTGGCCAGCGCAGTAGCTGACCCAAGGCTGGCTGGCCGCGGTCCAAGTCTCCCCCTCGCCTGGGGCTTCAACAGCGCCCGTCAAAAATGCTATTGCAAAAGCTACCAGTTCACCCGTACAGAGGCCGGCGCCCTGCGCGTACAGCGGGAGCTGCTGCATCCGGGAACACCCTGTCCCAATGACCCGCCCATCCACCACCACCTCACGGATGAAGAATATCTCAAAGGCCGGCTGCTCTCCTCCCGGGCGCTGGACATCGTCACCCGGCCCGGATGGACCATGACAGAGTTGGCCGCATGGGCAGACAGCTATTACCACATCCTGGCAGACTATGGTTCGCCGGACGCACACGGATCTGTCAACACCATCCCCGGACAGTACCTCGACCTTACTCCTTACAATATTCTGATCGCCCCCGGAACAGCTCCCGTCATCTTCGACCAGGAATGGACCTGTCCCGAAGACCTGCCCCTTTATTTCATCTTCTTCCGGGGCATCGTCTACACCCTCGCCGGTATAAGCCTCTATGCAACCCCGGCAGAAGCTGGAAAGGCCGGCCCCCAGACAGGACTCAACACCCAGGGCGGACCCGGCGCCGGAACTCACGCCGAAGACCAGGCCGTTCCCACCGGGATCATCCCCCTGGCCAGAGCGCTCGTTAACAACATCCTCCCCTTCGACGACGCCCACCTGGAAGAATGCATCCGGCTGGAAACACATTATTTTGGAAAAATACCCCTCCGCCCCGGCCGGCCATTCGGGCATGGGGATATTCCCTTCAAAAGGAGCTGGAGGCTCTTATACGACGACGCCATCCGGCAATCCCAGACCAGCCGCGACGAAGCCAGGGCCGCCCTCGATGAGCTGGCGCAGGAAAAAGCCTTTCACCGCATGCGCCTGGAACAGCAGGTGTCCCAGCTCCGGCAGGAGTATCAAACGCAAGTGGCCATGCTCCGGCAGCATGTGGACTGGTATCAGCGCACGTATGAACAACGCAGCCTCGCCGGTGTGGTCCTCCAGCGCCGGCTCGCTAAAGCTCAGAACGACGGAAAATATCTCACCGCCAGCCTGCTGGCATCCATACAGGAAAAAGGATTTCGCAAAACAGCCGGGCAGGTCCTGCACGCCATCACGTCAAAAGGCATGTCGGGACTGCTGCACCCCAGAAAAGCGCTTCTTCCACTGATGATGCGCGCCGCTCCCATTCCCTTTACCTCCGCCAGCCTGCCTCCGTCAAATCATGAAGATCCTGAAAAGGTCGCCGCAACCATCCGCGCCTTTACATGGACGCCCAAAATATCTTTCATCATGCCGGTGTACAATACCCCTCCCCGCTGGCTGGAAAAAGCCGTCGACAGCATCCGCAGCCAGTGGTATACCAACTGGGAGCTTTGTATCGCGGACGATGGGTCCACCCACAGCGGCACCCTGCAGCTCCTCAGCCGCCTGGAAGAAGACAGCAGGATCAAAGTCACCCATCTGAACAACAATGCGGGTATCTCACAGGCTTCCAACGCCGCCATCGCCATGGCGGACGGTGAATTCATCGCCCTCATGGACCACGACGACGAGGTCACACCCGACGCGCTTTTTGAGATCGTACAAAACCTCCATCACCAGGGCGATGCGGATGTCATCTACTCCGATGAATGCAAGGTCGACGAAGAAGGTCATCTCAGCGACCCCTTCTTCAAACCCGACTACAGTCCTGAATTGTTGTTGAACATGATGTACTCCGGCCACCTCACTCTTTATAAAAAAAGCTTTCTCGTAAATAAAGTAGGCCTCTTCCGCACGGCATATGACCTTTCCCAGGATTATGACCTCATGCTGCGGGCCGTGGAAAAAACTACCCGTATCCGCCATGTCGAAAAGATCCTGTATCACTGGCGTATGACAGCCGGCTCCGCCTCCCAGGGAGAAAAACCGCACGCCCGCATCTCCAACCTCGCAGCGCTGGAAGATGCCATGAAAAGAAGAGGCATACCAGCCGTGGTCTCCGCCCTGCCTACCGCCAACAGGGTGAGGGTCCAGCTGGACCGTCAGCCCCTCGTATCCATTATCATCCCCACTGACGCATGGGACCATCTGAAAGACACACTGCACGCCATATATGTCCACACGGTCTACCCGCACATCGAGGTCATAGTGGTGACAAACTCCCGTATCATCGCAGCCCCTCCGCCCCTCCCATCCCCTTCACCCGGGCGGCTTGCTCATCGGGCGCCAAAATATGTGACCTACGACAAGCCCTATAATTTCTCCCATAAGTGCAACACCGGCGCTGCCGCGGCCTCGGGAGAGGTGCTTATTTTTTACAACGACGACGTCCGGCCGCTGGAAGATCACTGGCTGGACAATACCATCGAATATCTTTTTATGCCGGGAGTAGGAGGGGTGTCACCCAGACTGGTCTACGAGGACGACAGCATCCAGTATGCAGGAATGGCCACCGGGGTAAGGGGACTCACAGGAACTACCTTCCATGGCTATCCGAAAGACTCCACGGCCTATATCAATTTCCCTCAGTCGGTACGCGATGTTTCCATCCTCTCCGGCGCCTGTCTCGCGATAAAAAAAGAGATCTTTGAGAACGTAGGAGGATTCAACCACATCAACACACCCAGCTCCCATTCCGATGTAGACCTTTCCTTCAGACTGCTGGAAGCCGGCTTTCGTTGTGTCTATACGCCTTATGCCACCCTCCGCCACATCGGCCATCTGTCCCTCCGTGAGCACGACCGCGGACGCCGTACCAAGGACAAGGCGGACATTTACCTGCTACGCCGCTGGCCAGGCCGTCTGGCGAACGATCCGTTTTTCACCACCTCTATGCGGAACCACCTCTATCACGACTCCCCCGAGCCCTACCGCCTGTACGCACCTCCAACCCCCATCCCTCTGGTGGGCCAAGGCATTCCGGCCGGCCAAAGCCCCACGTCCACCGGCCCCGACATCCTTCTCGTCAGCCACGACCTTTCCCTTAGCGGCGCCCCCATCATGCTGCTCCAGTTATGCCGGCAGCTGATCAGACAAGGCGCCTTCGTCACCGTCATCTGCGAACACGACGGCCCCGCGAGGGATATGTTCCTATCGGCAGGCGCCCCCGTCATCATCGACACCCTCTTGCTTCGCCAGCATGAGAGCTTTACCCGCTTCGCCAGGAACTTCGACCATATCATCTGCAACACCGTCATCACCTGGCCCGCCGTCCGCCAGATAAGCCAGCTCGTAGACACCGTCTGGTGGATCCACGAAGCAGCGCTCATAGGATCCATGCAGCATATTCCCTACTTCCTGGAAACCTTCTCGCTCGTCGAAAAGGTCATCGCCCCCAGCGAATACGCGCTGCAATTCATCCGTCCCCACCATCGCCAGCCAAAGAAAATATATTATGGCTATCCCGATATATCCCACCCTGTCTCGCGCAGCGAGAAGGGTGAAAAAATCACCTTCAGCATCATCGGCTCCATCGAACCCCGCAAAGGCCAGGACGTACTGATAGCCGCGCTGCAGCGTTTGTCACCCGACACCCTGCGTCAAATGGAAATATGCCTGGCCGGCAGACCGCATGACCCCGTTTTCTGCCAGCAGCTGCAGGACAATATCAAAGCCCTCGACAATATCTGCGACATCCGGCTCATGGGCGAAACCTCGCACCAGCAATGTCTCGATCTCATCCGCCGCAGCGATGTCATTATCTGCCCATCCCGCGACGACCCCTTTCCCGTCGTCATCGTGGAAGCCCTCTGCCTCGGCAAACCCTGCATCGTATCCAGGCACACAGGATTCGCGGAGCTGATCACCCATGGCGAAAATGGATTTGTATTCTCCAGCGGAGACTGTCGTGGCCTGGCCGGCATCATCGATAGCATCATACAGGACCACAGTGTTCTCACGCCGGTAGCAGACAAGGCGCGCGGCCTCTATGAAGAATACCTGACGCCCGATAAGTTTACCCGCAGATGGATGTCCCTCATGGAGACAAACGCTAAAACACACGACCTTATAAAAATGTATTGATATGGCCGGACTCACTTTACTGGTTCATCTATATTACCCGGGCTCCTGGAAGACCCTGGAAAAAAAGTGCAGCGGCGCCTTTCGTCAGGCCCGTCAGATCATCCTCACGGCCTGCCACGACGATGTGCTGGATGAGACCCTGTCCCCCGCCGACGGCCTCCCGGACATAGTGCGGCTGAAAGTCCCCAACAAGGGGAAGGACATAGGAGGCAAGCTCCTTGCTCTTTGCTATTATCTCCGGTGCAGCCAAAAAACAAAATACATCGGACTGCTGCATGACAAGGTCAGCCCCCAGACTATCAATGCACCCTACTGGTCCGACACCCTGTACAGCCCATTCAGCGACCAGGGCCTCCGGAAGGTCCTTCATAAGCTGGAGAACGACAGCCGCATAGGGATAGTAGGGGCCAGGAAATTTTTAAGGAATGAGTTCGACCACGGCAGGAAAGGCTTTGAGACCACCAACGATACCCTGCTGCAGGAGCTGATAAAAGAATATGACCTGCACTGCAGAAGATATGATTTCATTGCAGGCACCATTTTTGTCTGTCGTAGCGCTATTATGGAAGATTTCTTTTCCAGACACCCCGCCCTCGAAGCCAGAGCCCCGCTGGAAGAAGGCAATGTCATGGACCTGCAGTACGGCACTTATACACACACCTGGGAAAGACTCTTCTGCTTCATCGCGGAACACCAGGGTTATACCATTGAAGGAATATGAAAGGAAATCAACATATCGACTTTACACACCAGGTCCTGACACGCCCAAGACCTTATTCCTGTATGCTGATCGTGAATTCCAATGATCCTGACCTGGACCTTACGCTCCTGCCGGAGGACAGGAATATTGGCCTGGTGCTGGAGCTCGACCCGCGGCATCTTCCCGGTCCCGGCCTGCTTCATTACCTGATAATGGGCGACAGACCCTTTGCCCTCCTTTTATCCTCTTCGCCGCACTCATCGCTCATGGAGTATATTATTCTTTTACTGTGCAGCAGGAATTACATCAGTGTGGAAGGATCGCCTCTTCTTGTGTTTAACAACCCGCCTTCCTCCACACTCAGGACCAGCCTGGAAGAACAGGGCTGGCACACGCTCACCTGCCTGGTTCCCGGTATGGAACGCATCCTCTCCGGCCAGGATGAGATCGCCGTCAGGGCCGACCGCCTCATCTTCCAGGCCCATACGATGACAGAAGAATCCTTTTTCATCAGCGGGAGAGGTTTTCTCGACACCCTGTCGCTCGAACAGTCGCTCGATCAATATTGCCATGAGCTGCTGCTCGATCACCCTTTGCTGGAAGTATCCATCCTGCAACGCCGGCAGCTGCAAAGAAGGCTGGATCAGCTCAACGCCAGGAACAAGGTCACGGAGGAAAGATTGCACAACGCCGAGACCACCATCGACATCATCCGGAACAAATACAAGGATGACTACGACACCCTGTTCAACTGGTACCAGCAGGAATATGAAGCCCTGCCACGCTGGTACAAAAAGTTCGGCACGCTGATAAAAGTGATGACGGGGCAGCGGTCCTTAAAGAGCCTGCTCAATACCCTTCGGCGTCGTACACACCGGATGTATGGCTATCCATCTTCTACAAAAAAGCACGTTTCATGAAGTATTGGCTTTTGACAACGGAATACCCGCCCTTTTACGGAGGAGGAATTGGCACTTACTGCTATCACACCGCCCTCATGATGCAGGCATTGGGCTGCGAGGTCACCGTTATTATTTCCGATGACACGGTCAGGGACAGAAAAGAACAGATCAAGGAAGGCATACGGATCGTCCGTTTCAATACAGACAGGAATCATTTGTCGGATGTGCTGGGTCATATCGCCCGCCTGAGCTATGCTTTTGCGGACATCGTCAAAACCCTCGTTCTCGAAGATGGCAGCCCCGACGTCATCGAATCTCAAGACTACCTGGGCATCGCATATTATCTTACCCAGTACAAACATCTCGGCTACTCATTCGTAAAGGACACACCCATACTGATCACCCTTCATTCACCCGCATTCATCTATCTGGACTACAACCGCGTGCCGGTTTACCGCTTTCCTGATTTCTGGACATGTGAAATGGAGAAGCAGGCCATCAGGGCAGCCGATCGATTGATCTCACCTTCTCTTTTCCTGGTCCGTGAGATACAACAATACATGGACATCTCCCCTGTTCCCGTCCAGGTGCTTCCCAATCCCTATGCGACGGATTTGCCCGTAGTAGAGAAGCCTCCCTATATACCCGGTAAAATAATTTATTATGGCAAGCTTTCTCCCCAAAAGGGCAGCTTTGAGCTCCTGGAATATTTCAGAGCGCTGTGGGACGAAGGCTTTCCCCACACCCTGCAGATCGTAGGAGGCACCGACATCGTCTTCCATCCCGAACAGCTCACCATGGGACAGCTGTTACAAATAAAATATAAGGACTATGAGACCAGGGGCCTGCTCCAATTCACAGGCAGCATCAGCCCCGACTGGATAAAGGACACCCTGCAATATGCACACCTCGTCATCGTTCCCAGCATCGTCGACAACATGCCCTACGTCGTACTGGAAGCAATGAGCCTGGGCAAGATCGTACTGGCATCCATCCAGGGAGGACAATCCGAGATCATCGAGGACGGCCGCACAGGCTTCCTCTTCGACCACAATGATCCCCCTTCCTTCGCCAGGGGGTTGAACAGAATATTGTCACTGTCCCCCGAAGACATCGGGCAGATAGGCGCCAATGCCAGTAAAAAGATCCATACACAATACAGCTATCCTGCCATCGGTCCTCAAAAGCTGGATCTGCTCCACGAGGTGGTCGAAAACCCTTGCCCTACCCGGCAATTTCCTTTCATGCACCAGGAACCCCTGAAGCTCCCGGTACCCCGGGAACCACAAGAGAAATTGCTTTCCATCGTCATCCCCTATTACAATATGGGAGACTATATAAAGGAATGTCTCGCCTCTGTTTTCAACACCACCTGGCCCCACAAAGAGATCATTATTATCGATGACGGCAGTACGGACAGGAACAGCCTCCATCTGCTGGACGAGCTGGCGTCGGACAGGAGGCTGACCATTATCCGGCAGAAGAACCAGGGCCTCGCCTGCACCCGGAACTACGGAGCGGAAGTGGCCAGCGGAACCTACCTCGCCTTCCTCGACGCCGACGACAAAGTGGCTACCACCTACTACGAAAAAGCCATCCATATCCTGCAGCAAAAAGACAATGTATTTTTCGTAGGCGCATGGACACAGTATTTTGGCGACAGCCGCCAGCTCTGGCCGACATTCACCCCGCAGCCACCCTATGCCCTCGTGCACAACCCCCTTAACAGCAGCAGCCTCGTATATAAACGCGCCGCCTTTCTGGCCGGAGGGCTCAACGATAAAAAGGTCGATTATGGCCTGGAGGATTATGACAGCGTCATCAGCATGATGCGGAACGGATTCAATGGCGTCACCATACCCGAACCCCTCTTCTTCTACCGTGTGCGAAAGGACTCCATGTTCCGCAAAGCCACCCGGGAGAAGCTTCTCTATTCCAATCGCTATATAGCCGACAAGCACAAAGATTATTTTACCCGCTACGCCACCCAGGTCATTCATCTCCTGAATGCCAACGGACCCGGGTATCAATTCGACAACCCTACTTTCGGCGTCCACCCAACCACCGTACAGGACAAGGATGCAAAACTCACCCGTCATTTGAAGACAGTAGTAAAAAAGAGCCCCCGCTTGAAAAAGCTAGCCCTATCTATAAAACATAAATTGCATCTCTGACATGATCATCAGTATAGTCAAGGACTGGATACAACGCACCAACAAACTGGAAAGGCTTTGGCTGCTGGCCAAGATAGAATTCAAGCTCCGCTATTACGAAAACAAGCTCGGTCTCCTCTGGGCGCTTATTAAGCCGTTGATGGACATTGCCATCTATTACACCGTATTCCAGATCATACTCAAACAGGGCATCCCAGCCTTTGCCTCCTACCTTTTCATCGGCCTGATATTATGGAACTTCTTCGTGGAGTCGACTACCGGCACCGTACAGATCCTGCACGTTAAAAAGTATCTGTACGAATACAGCAATATGAATAAGCTGGAGATCTATCTCTCCACCATCATCAGCAACTCCATCGGCTTTTTCTTCAATTTCATCATGTTCCTGATCTTTTACTGCTTGATAGAAAAATCTTCCCATGGACTGTCCTGGCAGAATTTCTGGATCATTCCTCTTTTTATCAACTTGTTTATTCTGGCAATGGGAGTATCCCTCATACTGTCAAATCTGTACATCGTGGCCAAGGACATCCATCAGATATGGACCGTCTTCGTATCCTTGCTGTTGTTTTTATCTCCGGTGTTTTACAAGCTGGACGTGTTCAAGAAAGCCCTGCCCGCCTTCGATTACGCCAATCCCATCGCCGGCATCATCATCAATGCACGGCGGGTAATGATGGAACATAAACCCCCGTCTTTCGGCCTGCTGTTCGCCGATCTCGCCTATGCCATTATTTTATTACTCCTGGGCCTGTCCCTGCTCAACCGGCTGGGATCCAAGGCCGCCGAAAAATTATGATCTATGAGAAACACACCCATCGCCATCAGCGCCAAACAGATCAGCAAGACCTTTCATATTTCCGAGGATAGTCACAATACCGTAAAACATCGCCTCTTCAATCTTTTCAATCCACCGCGTAACAAGAAGGTACATGCCGTAAGTACTCTCGACCTGGAAGTATACAAAGGCGAATGCATCGGCCTGCTGGGAAGGAATGGTTCGGGGAAATCCACCCTCGTCAAGCTGCTGGCCGGAGTATATCCCGCAGACACAGGTCATATCGATATCTATGGGACCACCCTTCTTATGAACCTGGGAGTAGGCATGAGCCAGGAGCTCACGGCCCGTGAGAACATCTATGTCTCCGGCTCCGTGCTGGGATTGAAGATCCGGACGATAGATTCCCTTTTCGACACCATCGTCGACTTTGCAGAGATCAGGGACTTTGTGGACACCAAAGTAAAATTCTTTTCCTCCGGCATGATGGCCAGACTGGCCTTTTCCATAGCCGTCAATGCCGGCGCCGATATCATGTTCCTCGACGAGATCTTTGCAGTGGGAGATGTCCGGTTCCGGGAAAAGGCGATCAGGGTCTTCGAATCCAGCTGGATAGAAGGCAAGACGGTAGTTCTCGTCAGTCACAGTATGGAGGTAATAGAAAAATATTGTACCCGTGCCGCCCTCATGCGCCAGGGACAGCTCGTCTTCGTAGGAGATACACAAATGGCCATCGATCTGTATCTAAAGGACAACGCTTAAGTGACAGCGCGTGGTTCGCGGGTGGCCGCAATAAAGCTGAAGAAGAACCCTATGACCAGACATCCCAGGCTCCTGTCGAAATACGACTCCACCGCCATGCTCACACCCATGGCAAGCAGTAACGCCAGCCCCAGCATGTCTCTCGTCCTCACTGCCTTCCACAAGGGAATAACAAGATAGCCGAGCAAAAAAAGAACAATGCCCACCGCCCCGAATGCGCAAAATGTATCCAGATAATTATTGTGCATATTTCGGTTCCTCTCCAGGGCAAACGTAAACCCATTCTCCTTATACTTGCCCATCAGGCTATCCTGCTTGTCGCCCAGTTGCACTCCCGTCAGCCAGTGCTTTTGCGCCACCTCCCACCCGCATTTCCAAATCGCCAGCCGGATATTGGCTCCATTCCATTGATCAGGCGTCAGCGTCCCGTTATAATGGCTTTCCGGCGCCACACGGGTAAAGGAATAAGAAGGATATTCCAGCTCCCTGAACCTGTTCATCGTCTTTGGCAATAGCTTCATGCACAACCCCAGGGCCGCCACCAGGCCAAGGACCAGCCACAATGCCAGCGCTCGTTTTCGGTGACGCACGACAGAACGGACCGGAGGTTCGTTGTCCGAAGGACAGACATTAGATTCTTCCGGAGGACGGGGTACATTTTTTTCAAAGCCCGTCCTCCGGATATACGCGCCGAGGACGATCAGCAACCCCGTATAAAGGATAGTTATGGAGATCCTGCTGGCCAGCATAAAGTGAAAGATGAGCAGCAGCACAATGCCCCCACGCACATAAATACCCCGCCTCCCCGAAAAATACCCTTTTCCCAGCAGATAGATAAATCCCGCCACCGCCAGCAGCACCATCAGGGCATAATAGGAGGACTGTATATCCAGCACTTCGGTCAGACTGTCGTTATAGAGGTAAACGCCATCGCCCGTCCGGGCATACCGTATTCCTGCATAGATGGTGCAAACCAATGCCCCCAGCGAGACCGCCGCGCCATACGCCTGTATGATCCTGTCCTTTACGGCCGTCCGGATACCAGAACGGGCCGGAGGCTCGTTGTCCGAAGGACCATCATTAGACCTGTCCGAAAAACGAGCTGCATTTCCCTGAGTGATCGCTTTTTGGACATTGAGAAGGCCGAATGATAAAGGAAAGACCAGCAGCGGCAGCCGCAATTCCAGCATCCTGAATGCTTCCTGCCGGTTATGCGAAAGCAGCGCGCTGACAATATGCAGCAAATAAAAAAGGAGCATAAAAACTACCTCCTTCCGCTGGCCCAGCACCCGCCATTTGTCCGCCACCCGGTTTGCCCAGCCGGACCCCGGACCGCCAGGGTTTCCCGAATAGAACCAGCTGAAAAGAAATAGCGCTCCCGTAAAAAGATTATTGATCACCGGAGCCCGCGGCACCAGCAGCGTGATAAAGAACCCTGCCGTCAGCCAGCACAGCGCCTTTTCCTTCGTGGAGAGATCATTGGTGGAGAAATTGTTGGATGTCACGCCTTCTGCTATGCAAAATACCGGCCAAAGGTGGCACCATACGGCCAAAGGCGGAACCATACGGCCAATGGCCAGAACCGCTTCAGGCGGTTCTTCCGGGGACATTAACCTCGCCCCAGCGGCACCGACAGACAGTAGCCTTACTCGACCACGACCTTCACCACCTGCCGGGTCCCGGCCGCCATCACTTCCAGGATATACACACCCGGCGCCTGCCCGCTCAGATCTACCATCTCCGTATTGGCCCCTGGCCCCCTTTGCACCGGACTGATATTCCGCAACCGCCTGCCCGTAATATCCAATAGGTTGATCCTGACGAGAGAATAATCCGCCAGCGTATAGTTCAGCCGGAAAAGACCATGTCCCGGATTGGGAGCCACCGACGTCACCGATAGAGGACCTGCCGGACCCGATATAGGAGCGCCCCCAAAGCTCAACGTTTGCACAAGAGCCGTCTGGGGACGAAGGAAGATATGCTTTTTATAAACTACGTTGGAAAATGCAGCAGCCGTACCCAGCACATAAAAATCATTTTCATCCACCACGCTATTGGACCATCCATCCGAGCTGAGAAGGATGGGATAATTCATTTGCGAGCTCTCAAAACCCTTCGCCTCATCGATGACCCGGACCCGATCCGTCCAATGCAGCAGGTCATTCGAAAACCGTAACGCCGTCTTGTACTTTTTTCCGTCCTGATAATCGATATAAGATTCCACACCAATAAAATATCCCGTGTTCCGAACCCTCGCCACGGCAAATCGCAGGTTGATATACATGTTGTTCCCCTCATCCCCCATCAGGTCCGTGCTCACAGGCCCTTTGACGGACAGGAAATCCAGCAGCCGCTCCTTGGTGAAACCCGGCGGCAGCGAAGGATTCCATTGTTCGTTACCATCCTTGTCCCGATAGTATGCCTTGTACGCATAGGGATTCAACGCGCTGTCCAGGGGCGCCCGCACCACCTTGATGCCTTCATGCCGCCCCTCCTCGTCGTCTGGGTTCAGTCCCCCATAGGGACCCCCATCATGATAGAACACATACACATATCCATTGTACTGAATGGAGGTAGGGTGATTCACTCCTATCGACGCCTTTCCGCCATTTGGCTGAAGATAGCCCGCGGACGGCCAGGTGATAGGCCCCATCTCATTGGAAAAATACTGCTGCCCCCAGTTGGTGGACTGGTTATTGGCCTGCCATGCCGCGGATACGAATGAATTATAACGGGGCCAGTAGTCGCCGCTGAATGGACAGACATTGACAGGATCACGGTTGATCGTATTATGGCAGTCTTCGCCGCCATGGCATACATCCTTGTTCTCACCGTGTAGGAATCCCAGCGAGACAGGGCCTGCATCCGGATGGACAAAATACTCTGCGCTGTAGATAGCATAGTATACTCTCGACCAATTGTCGACCTGCGGCCCCCTGCATCCGCCCCCATAACGGGCAAGCGCATGCGTAGACGCATCCCGGGGACCCGTCCCGTCATGCCGGATGTCGATGACAGCATTGTGCACCAGGTCCGCCGGTGAAGAAACGACATAGCTGTTCTGCCCATCCACCATAAAATAGGAATGCCAGCGGCCCGGTATCATCCAGGGCGGCACCTCCATTTTCATTTTTTGTGCCTCGAAATTACATCCGTTGGTAAAACCCTCCACGCCGTCACATTGATAATTGAAGCTGACCTTGCCCTCGGATTGAATGGTATACCCATTGAGGTCAGGGAATTGTCCGCATACGCGGATAAAAGCGCATATGGCAGTCACAAAAACAATCGCACTCTTCTTCATTGCAGCAGGTAGTTTGGCTGGGGGTTGTAGATATACAATGTAAGGGAATTTTTCAATCCCTCCCAAACTAATTTATAACCCTTCACGGCAATGCGTATTTTCAAATGTTTCACCTTATCTTCGCACCACCTGACGCGCCGCCAAAGACGGCCCGCCGAAGAAAATTAACCATGAAAAATCATCTGCTATCCGTGGGACTCATCGTACTGTCCCTTACAGCCACCCGCTGCAAATCCGGCCTCGTCACCATGTCCAACAGCTGCTATAACATGATCAGCGCCGGCCAGTCCCAGAACAAGGCGGGCAACTATTCTGCCGCCCTCGACAACTTCAACAAAGTGCTCTCAAAATGTGACGCTTATGACGCCAAAGAGAAAGGCTATGCCGGAAAGGCTGCCGCCCTCAACGGCCTCGGTCAATACAACGATGCCCTCACCGCGGCCAACGCAGGGCTAAAGATCAACACCAGCAGCCTCGACAACCTCTTCGAAAGGGCCAATGCAGAGCTGGCGCTTGGTATGGCCGACAACGCCCGGACAGACTTCAATACCATGCTCAACCTCACCGCAAAAAATCGTAATACCGCCCAGCGCGCCACCATCTACGCCAAGATGGCCGAGGCAGAGACAAGACAGCAGGAATATTCCAATGCCCTCCAGCACATCGGCGAAGCCATCAATACCGACAATTCCAATCTAAGTTTTTACATGCAGCGCGGGGATATCAACGTAGCCGCGGGCAATCTGTCCACCGCCATCTCCAACTACGACGAGGCCATCTCCAAAGGAAAGGATGACCCCGAAGCCTGGAAGGCCCGTACCGCCACCCTGATCAGGCTTTACGAGAAAAAGTATGGCACGGAAGATGCCGCCACGCTAAAGAGAAAGATCAGCGCCTCCGATAAGCAGACACTTTGCAGCAGCATCCAGACCGCCCAGTCCAAAGGACTCCGGGATGTCCAGATCGACCTCGTACAAGCCACTGTCTGTCACTAACATTATATCATTTGAAAAACTATAAGATCATGCGTACAAAATGGATATTCATACCCGCCACCGTCGCCATCCTTCTGACCAGCTGTAAGAGCGCCAACAATACCCAAAAAGGCACGGCCATTGGTGCAGCCGCCGGCGCTACGGCCGGAGCCATCATCGGTCATGGCGGTAAATCCTCCGTATTCGGCGCCCTCATCGGTGCCGCCGTAGGAGGTGGAGCAGGCTATCTCATCGGCCACCATATGGACAAGCAGGCTAAGGAGATCAAGCAGGCCGTACCCGACGCACAGGTCGAAAGGGTAGGCGAAGGCATCGAGATGACCTTTAACTCCGGACTGCTCTTTATGATCAATTCCGCCGCCCTCAGCGAAGCCGCTAAGACCAACCTGGAAAAAGTAGCCCAGGTCTTTGTAAAATATCCCGAGACCAATCTGCTCATCGAAGGCCACACCGATGACACGGGTCCCGCCGACTTCAATATGGAGCTGTCCAAAAAAAGAGCTTACTCCGTCAGCGAATTCCTCCAGTCAAAAGGGGTCTCCGCCAGCCGTATGGACGTCAAATGGTATGGTGAGACACAGCCAAAATTCCCCAATACCAGCGAGGACAATCGGGCAAAAAATCGTCGCGTGGAAGTAGCGATCACCGCCAACGATCAGATGAAGCAAAAAGCCCAGCAAGGGACACTGAACTAAGCGTATCTCTTTCTTCTAAGTAATTGGTAAAGCCACCCGCCGAATATCACCAACAGTATGGGCAGCCCGATGTTGATGAATTGCCAGAAGTTGCGATCCTTCTCCACCTTGGCAGGATCCAGCAGACGCAATGTAAAATCCTTGGACCTCGTCTCCAGGATCCCGGAAGGGTTTAGCAGGTATTCAAAACAGTTTTCCACGAAGTCCTGGTTGGCAAACTGATAGGAAATGTCTTTGTTATATCCCATGGGGTAAGGCCTCTCCTGATACACATCATTCATCACGATGTCCGCATCCGCCATCACGATCACACGACCCGGCTTTTCCGCCGATGCGAGAAAAGGCTGCTTATAAACATTCGCCAGGCTGTCCGCCACGGCCGTACTCACGCGGTTGGCATACAGGGACCGGAACTTCCCCTCCAGCAGCATGGCCACCGGGATATTGTGTTGCGTGAAGGCCCGTGGGTCGTTCGCTACCTTGACACTTTCAAAGCTGATCAGCGCAGGCGTGCTCACCGTCTTGGAATTGGCGGAAGATTGCAGCAGCACCGTCTTTCGAATGCCCTCCGCCTTCACCGTATCGATAGAATTGGCAAATTTCGAATACACCGGATCGAGATTCTTGGAGATGGGATGGGTGAGACTGCCGTTCAGCAGGGGGAAATAAGGCCAGGGTATCAGTTCGAGCTGCGGCTTGTCGCCATTCATGCCCACCACCATGTTCAGCGAGGCGCACTGCATGTCCAGCACCAGGTCCGGCTGTGTCCGCACCCCATATTTAAAGAAAAGGTCGTCCAGGTCCAGACCCCGGTCGAACGCAATCGTCTCTTTATTCTGCCGCAGGCTGTCCATCTCCGCATAAAGCCTGTCCACAGCCCAGATGATCTGCCCTCCATGCATGACGTATTGGTCGAGGGTCAGCTTTTCTCTCTCCGTAAATTTCTTCGTTGGCTTGACGATGATCAGGACATTGTATTTCTCAGGTATCACCGGCAGGCTATCCAGGCTCACTACGCCAAATCGATAGTTTGAACGCAGGCCCTCGATAAGGTTGTACACACTAAGGTCCAAAGGCTCCCCGTTGCCCATCACATACCCCACCGCCGGCTCATGCTTGCGGGTGATCCTGTCGATAGCGCTGCCAAACTTATACTCCAGCAGCGTCTCCGCATTCGCATACAATTGTTCCTCCGGCTGCCCCTCCCCACCCGTCTGTACTCCTTTCAGCAGGTCCACCGGTACCACCTTATTCTTATAATGAAGCAAGGCCCCCGGCAGGACAACGCGCTGGCTCTGCTCCTCTCCCTTCTTTGCCTGCGCCACCTGCGTCTTGGGCTGGATCCCCATTCGACCCAGTGAATCCAGCATCGCCATCTTGGCCGAATCATCCAGGTTGGCCAGGGGATCCACCACCTTTACACGGATCTTGCCATCGGCATACTCGTTAAATTCCTGCAGCAGCTCCTGTGTGCTTTTTGATAATTTCCGTATACCCGCCTTCAGATCGCCCTGCAGAAAGAACTCTACCTCGATGTTGTCGTCCAGGTTGCGCAGCATCTCCTTGGTGGGAGCGCTTAGCGTATAGCGTTTCTCCTGGGTAAGGTCCAGGCGGTAATGAAAGTGGCCGGCCAATAAATTGAGGATGGCCAGCACCACAACGATCCCTCCCGCACCCAGCCAGTCGGGTCGCACTTTTTGGCCGCCAGCCCCACCATCCCCCGCCACCCTGTTCTTCGGCCCCCGGAGCTTCCGCGCCAGGTTCCAGGCGGTCCAGCGAAGGAATAAAAAGATTATACTGATGAAATAGATAATGTCGCGACTATCAACTACTCCCCGGCTGATGCTCCGGTAGTGGAAGTCGATCCCGAACATCTCGATATAATAATCCGCCCCCGCCGCAAATACCGGCAGCTGGCTGATGGCATTAAACCCGCTGTACAAAATGAAGCAGGCAAAAGCCGCCGCAATAAAGGCGACTACAGGATTGCTTGTCCAGCTGCTGCACAATATGCCGATGGAAGTGAACACCCCTGAAAGAAAGATCAGCCCAAGGTAGCTGCCCATCGTTGCTCCCACATCGATACCCGCCTGACCCGACAGCCTTTGTATGGTAAGAAAATACAGGAGCGTAGGCGCCAGCGCAATGATCACCACGATGATGCTGGCCAGATATTTTCCCATCACCAGCTGAGCCCTGCTCAACGGCACGGTCTGTAATATCTCAAAAGTCCCCATCCGGAACTCCTCCGCCAGACTCCTCATGGTGATGGCGGGGATCAGCAGCAAAAGGATCCAGGGCGCCAGATCAAAGAACTTCTCCAGACTGGCATAGCCGAAGGCCAGGATGTCCGTATCAGGGAACACGAACAGCAAAAGCCCGTTCATCAATAGGAAAACGATAATAGCAATATAGCCCGTAAGATTACTAAATGATTGACGGAGTTCTTTTTTGCAGACTGCCCACATGGCCACGAAAATAACGCGTTATCCGTAAATATGTGTGCATCAAGTCTGGTTTACACTGAAATATATTCCAGCCTCGATGCACCGCTAACGATGGGCCTTCGGCCAGCGAATCTGTGATTCGCTCAGACAATATATAATCTCATTCCCCGTTTATCACCAGCACCATTAATACCCCAAACACTTTACTGAGCAAGCGTCCGCGTTGGACAAATCTGGCCCCCAGTCCCGACAGGCGCCATACATTGTAAATAAATAAAATGTGGAAAAAAAGTTAAATTAGATGAGTGAAAAAATATACTTGATCAAAAGATAACCTTATATTCGCATACTCTAGTCAGAACAACCTTCCCTGTTGAGAAAATATTATGGTTAGGTATAAAGAGATTTGACCGAAACCAACTGCATAAAAGATCCGCCCCTGCCGGCGGGTTTTTTACTTTATACCCGGCTACTATCCTCATTCATCCAACCATCCCCCATTACCACCAGTCTTACCACCGAACCCTTTGCCCCATCCCCTGATTCTCCTTCGCCAACGGTTTGCTCCGCTTATTGTTCACCCCCCTCAGAAAGACCCGGTCCATGCCTATTATCTCAAAAATATAATATTATCAACAATTACTATGTATTGATATAAAAAATTTACATGCGTCCAGCTTCCTGCTTATACGCCTCCCATAAGGGACTCGTCGCCCTCAATCGCTCAATCCCTTCTCTCAACCGTTCTATCACATAATCCACCTCCTCCTCCATATTGAACCTTCCCAGTCCAAACCGCAGACTTCCATGCGCCAGCTCATCCTCCAGCCCCAGCGCCTTCAGCACATAGCTTGGCTCCAGCGACGCCGACGTACAGGCCGATCCGGACGACAACGCCACCTCCTTATTGATCATCGTGAGCAACCCTTCCGCAGACACATACTGAAAAGATAAATTCGTCGTCCCCGGTAGCCGATGCTCCCGGCTTCCATTGATATTTACCAATGGTATCTCCAACAGCCCCCTCTCCAGCCTGTCCCTCAAAGCCGCTATACGCCTTGCCTCTTCCCCCATTTCCATCCGGGCGATCTCACAGGCTTTCCCAAACCCTGCAATAGCCGGTACATTCAGCGTACCGCTGCGCATACCCCGCTCGTGACCGCCCCCATCCATCTGAGCCGTCAGCCGCACCCGGGGATCCTTTCGGCGTACATACAACGCCCCCACACCCTTCGGGCCATACAGCTTGTGAGCGCTGATAGCCATCAGGTCGATGCCATCCCTATTCACATCCACCGGCACTTTCCCCACCGCCTGGGCCGCATCTACAAAAAAAAGCACCCCACGACCCCGTGCTATCCGGCTGATATCCCCGATCGGTTGTATCACCCCGATCTCATTGTTCGCATACATGACGGATATAAGCACCGTATCAGGACGGATCGCCGCCTCCAGCTCCGCAAGATCGATCAGCCCCTCCCTGTTCACGGACAGATAAGTTACCTCACCCCCCAGTTTCTCTATATGATGACAGGTATCGAGCACCGCCTTGTGTTCCGTCGCCACCGTAATAATATGATTCCCCTTCACCGCATACATCTCAAACACCCCCTTTATCGCCAGGTTATCCGCCTCAGTAGCCCCGGAAGTAAAGACGATCTCCTTTGTCTCCGCCCCTATCAGCCTGGCTATCTGCTCACGAGCCAGCTCCACCGCCTCTTCTCCTTCCCAGCCATACGCATGCGTCCTGCTGGCCGCATTTCCAAATCGCTCGGTAAAATAAGGCAGCATCGCCTCCACCACCCGCGCATCGCAGGGAGTGGTCGCATTGTTGTCAAAATAGATAGGTAATTTGAGCATTGTACTACTATAGAAGTACAAATTTACCGAATCAATGTATTTTCGTCGGCACAATTCATTATCATGCGTAAAGTCGAACATATTGGAATTGCCGTCAAAGACCTCACTGTATCCATCCCTCTCTTTGAGGCCCTGCTCGATACCCCTTGTTACAAGACGGAAGAAGTCGACAGCGAGAAGGTGACCACCGCCTTCTTCCGCAAGGGAGAAACCAAGATCGAACTGCTGCAGGGACAAACCTCCGACAGTGTCATCACCCGCTTCATCGAAAAAAAGGGAGAAGGCATACACCACATCGCCTTTGATGTAGCCGATATTTACGCTGAAATGAAAAGGCTCGAAGAGGCAGGCTTCACGCTCCTCAATCCCCAGCCAAAGCCCGGGGCCGATAACAAGCTGATCTGCTTCCTCCATCCGAAAGACACGAGCTCCGTATTGATCGAGCTCTGTATGGAACGACCGGCTGCCGGATAAATCCGGTGGATCTTTAATTTCTTGCTACATTAGACGTAATGAACCGAGTAAGGCCCCTCTCCCCCTCCGGATGGCTGACCTCCGGCCTGCTGCTGCTGACGCTGACATCCGGTTTGCTGTCGCTGGCGCTGACCTGCTCCGCTCAGCTATTGCCCATCCGGAACTATACCATCAAGGAAGGGCTCAGCAGCAACAATATCTACGCCGTCCTTCGCGACACGAAAGGCATACTCTGGGTTGGGACCAACAATGGCGTCAGCTGCTACGACGGAGACAGGTTCTTCCAGCCTCCCATGAATACCCGCACCGGACAGATCTATGTCACCAACTTCTACGAAGACCACGAGCACAATATATGGGTCACCAGCTGGTACAACGGACTGTATAGATATAAGGACGGGGATTTTGTCAACTATCTCCCCGACAGCGCACACCTTGAAGCACAGGCCAACAATACCTTCGACATGGTGGAATGGAGCCCCGGCCGCTACATCGTAGCCACCGATAAAAATGTCTGGCTCTTCGATAACGACCCGGCAGGCCCAGACAACGATTCATCGTCCTTTCGACCCAAGCTTCCATCGTCCCCGCAGCCCACACCTCCATCGTCCTCCCGGTCCAAGCCCCCATTGTCCTCCCCGCCCAGATTTTCCCTCCTCGACTCATCGAACCACTCCCTCGAACAGCAGATAGGCACCGTCGTACTGACCCCCGGCGGCGAACTGCTCATCGGCTATGGGAAAGGGATAGCACACTATCATCTCACCGGCAGCGCTGGCAGCTTCCCTCAGTCTAAGGGCGACCCCTCCCGGTCCCCGGGTGTTCCTTCCCCGTCCCCCGGCACCCCCTCACAGCCCCGGGGCGTTCCCTCGCGCCGCAACGAAAAGAAATGGGTGTATGCCGGCATGCTCTGGGAAGGCGCCTATGTCAACAGGATCGCCCTGCTGGAAGACCAGGCCTGGCTGGGTTCCGACGGTGGACTGTATTACTTTCCACACTTCTCCGGCCTCCTCCTCGACCCCGCCCATACCAAACCCATGCTGCTTTATCCCGCATCCCCTCCTCACCCCGGCCGCGCCGCTACAGGTATAGAAGTAGACAGGGTCTATGTCGACACAGAAAAAAATATCTGGTTCACGGGCGGTGGCGGCGCACGCAAAATTCCCGCAGGCAGCTACCGGGGCCTCACCGACGACTCCGTCCACCTGTCTGGCCATCCTGTCCCGGCCCTGACTTATCGCACCTACAGCCGCGCCAACGGCCTCCCCTCCGACATGATCCGCGCCCTTTATTCCGACCCCGAAGGGATCACCTGGATAGGCACCGAAGACGGACTCGCCCGCCTGCGACAAGAGTACTACCGATTCTATCCCATACAGGAGGAATTCCGGGATGCCCTCGATCAGAAGGAACCCGCCATCATCATCTCCATTCATGACGACAGGCAAGGCAATCTCTGGATGGGCAGCTATGACGGCCTCTACCAGGTAAAAAAGAAAAACCCGAAAACAGCGCCTATGCCGGAGATAACCAGCCTGGGAAAAAAGAAGATTGGGTTCGTACACTGCATGATACACGACAAACAGGGACGCCTCTGGGCCTGCACCGATGGTGGCATCCTGTTGATAGAGGGCACGCCTGTCATCAAAGACTCCATGGTAGCCCGCTGCGCCTTTGCAGACCCCGATGGGAAAATATGGTTCGGCGGCAGTAAAGGCAGAGTGGCCTGGCAGCAGGATGGACAGTTCCACCTCTTAAAGTTTACGTCCCCTAACGACGAGCGCATCGACGGCATCTACCACGATCCAAAAGGTTTTCTCTGGCTGGGTTACGCCCTCACCGGGATGAGAAAACTCCGCATACAGGGAGACAGCCTGCAGCATGTACTGGAATACACGGAACGCACAGGTTATCCCAACCTGCGCATACGATCCGTCTCCTCCGATGGAAAAGGACATCTCCTGGTCGGCACCCGCACCGACGGACTATATATCATACCCATCGATGGGGACAGCCTGGCGGACCCCATTCATATCACCACCACCCAGGGACTCAGCGGCAATTGGGTAAAAGCTTCCCTCGTCAGCGCAGAGGGATGTTATCTTGCGACCAGCAACGGACTCGACCTGCTGGAACCCGCAGGAGATTATCACGAGGCCCGCATCCATCCCATCCCCTTCCGCAACGAGCAGGTACCCGTCGAGCTCAATACGCTCTTCCGGCAGTCCGATACCATCTGGCTGGGCACGGCAAAAGGCTTGCTGCAGTACGAGCTCCATCAGCAGGGAAAAAATACCATTCCACCGCCCGCCTGTTTTATGAAGCTGACCATCAATGGCAGGCTGGACAGCAGTTTCCGACCTTTCACACAGACCAGCGAACTGCCGCCCCTGGACTATGAGCAGAACAACCTTGCCTTTGACTTCGCCGGCCTCAGCTTCCGCGATGAAGACAAGGTCAGCTACCGATATAAGATGGAAGGACTCGATAAGGATTGGAGCGCGCCCACCAGCCGTCGCTATGTCAACTACAGCCACCTGTCACCCGGCTCGTACAGACTGTTCGTCATGGCCCGTAACGACGACGGCATCTGGAGCACCACGCCCGCTACGGTGTCCTTCCGCATCGACGCACCCTTCTGGCTGCAAGGATGGTTCATAGCGCTTTGTACTATCAGCGCCGCCACACTTGTATACCTGCTGTACCGTTACCGTCTCAACCAGGCTTTGAAGATCGAGCGGATCAGAACAAAGATCTCGACAGACCTTCACGACGACATTGGGTCTACCCTTAGCTCCATCAGTATCATGAGCGACATGATCATGCATTCCCCCCATGAGTCCCGGCAGCAGGCGTCCCCGCCCGCCCAGGCATCCTCGCAATCCCAGGCGCCCCCGCCCCCTCA
>Ga0207667_10001253_pt1 | contig 31818 bp, 26 predicted proteins | sample KBSCornC52_FD_184301 | JGI IMG/M metagenome (GOLD analysis project Ga0207667, IMG submission 184301) | Corn rhizosphere microbial communities from Kellogg Biological Station, Michigan, USA - KBS Corn C5-2 (SPAdes) (version 2) | ecosystem: Host-associated > Plants > Roots > Rhizosphere > Soil ...
CCTCTGCCGTCTCGATGCCGCCCACCGAGACCAGCGTCAGTCGCGTGCCGACGCGCCGGCGCAGCCGCTCGAGCACCTCGAGCGAGCGGGCTTTCAAAATGGCGCCCGAGAGCCCGCCCGCGCCGAGCTCCGAGACCTGTTCGGCGGGCGTGCGCAGGCCCGCGCGTGAAATCGTGGTGTTGGTGGCGATGATGCCGTCGAGGCCCACGTCGAGCGCGAGCTCGGCGATGGCGTCGATGTCTTCATCGCTCAAATCGGGCGCGATTTTTACGAGCAAGGGTCGCCTGACGGTCTCGGTCGACAGCTCTGCCTTCACCGCAGTCAGCAGCGGCCGCAAGAGCTCCACCGCTTGCAGCGCGCGCAAGCCGGGCGTGTTGGGCGAGCTCACGTTGACGACCATGTAGTCGGCGAGCGGGCCGAGCAGCCGCGCGCTCGTCACGTAGTCAGCGACCGCTTCGGCTTCGGGGATGACCTTCGTTTTACCGATGTTCACGCCGAGCGGCACGCTGCGCTCTTGGGTGAGGTGGGTCCTGACCACGTTCGCGCCCAGGTTGTTGAAGCCCATGCGATTGAGCAACGCGCGATCGGCTGGGAGCCGGAACAGCCTCGGCTTCGGGTTCCCAGGCTGCGCGTGTGCGGTCACGGTGCCGACCTCCACGTGCCCGAAGCCGAGTGCGGCCAGCGCTTCGTACGCGGTCGCATTTTTGTCGAAGCCCGCGGCAAGACCGATGGGATTCGAAAACTCGAGCCCAAACGCGCGCACCCGCAGCTCGGGCGCGCGCACCCGCAGCAGCCGGCGGATGAGCGCGCCGACGAGCGGCACGGCGATCAGCAAACGCAGCCAAAAGAGCGCGACGTGATGCACCCACTCCGCGGGCAGAAAGCGCAGCACACACTGAAAAAACAGGCGATACACGATCAGCGACGAGAGGCGACGACGCGCGCTTGCGACGGGAGCTCTGGAGCGGGACCTGACGGAGAATCGGCTTCGGGCGGCATGTTTTCGGGGTTGCTCGGCGCGTCGCTCTCGGCTTCGAAGAAGAACAGCTCGCTGATGGCCGAACTCAATTGCTCGAGCGAGAGCGAATCCGAAGCGCGCTCTAGCGCGGCTTGGCGAAGACGAATAGTCGGTTGATGAAGCAGGCGATTCACGGCAGATTCGAGCATTTTCGCGAGCGCCGCGCGGTCGTCCGCGCCCAAATGCTTGAGCTTACCGCGCAGACTCCGGTTCAATTCCTCCTCCAAGGCTGCGCTCAGGCGGGCACGCAGCAGCACGATCGTCGGTGTCGCTTGCTCGGCGTCAGCCCAGCGATCGTAGCCCTCCGCCTCGCGCCCGATGATGGCTTCGGCCGAAGCCGCCTCGCGCGTGCGCGTGGACAGCGTCTCGGACACGACCTTGGACAGATCGTCGATGTTGTACAGAAATTCGCCGTCCAACTCCTCGATGCGCGGCTCGACGTCACGCGGCACGGCTAGATCGATGAAGAATTGATTTTTGCCGCGGCGAGCGCGCCGGGCAAGGTTTACCATCTCGTAGTCGATGACGTAGTGGGGCGCGCTCGTGCTCGTGACCACGACGTCGGCTTCACACAAGCTCTGCTTCAGATCCGTCCACGGTCGCGCGCTGCCGCCCACGGTTTGCGCGAGCTCTTCCGCGCGCGAGAGCGTGCGGCCCACGACGATGATCGACGCGCCCGCCACTTTGAGCAGCCGCGCAACGGCCTCGGCCATCTCACCCGACCCCACCAACACGGCGACGTGCCCCGACAGATCACCGAAAATCTGGCGCGTGAGGTCGACCGCGACGCTCGGCACCGAGACTTGGCCAGAGCCGATCGCGGTTTCGGTACGCACGCGTTTGGCCGCGCGAATCGCGCGTGGCAAGGTGCGATGCAGCACCGCGCCCACGGTGCCGGCGCGCCGCGCGATCTCGTACGCCTCCTTCACTTGGCCGAGGATCTGCGGCTCACCGAGGACCATGGAGTCGAGCGAGGCGGCTACGCGGAACAAGTGTCGCACCGCTGCCCCGCCGCGGTGCGCATAAAGGTGCGGAGCGATGTCCGGCGCGCGCGCCGCCAGCGCCGCGACGCAGGCCTTGGCCACCTGCTCCAGATCCGAGTCGAAGCCCGCGCGGCCGGCCGCGACCAGCTCCACGCGGTTACACGTGGAGACGAGCAGCGCTTCGCCCACCTCGGGCGACTGCACGAGCTCGCGCAAGAAATCCGGCAAGGTGTCGGGCTCGAGCACGAGCTTCTCGCGCACGGCGATCGGCGCCGTGCGATGCGAAAGGCCAACGACGACGATCACAGGCTGGCCCCCGCGTTCGAGCGCACGGCGTAGAGCAGCATGACCAGTAACATGCAGACCACGCCGGCGATCGTGCCGTACGCGGTCTTTCGGCCACGAAAGCCAATCGTCTCGCGCAGGACCAGGACTGCGGCGAGCAGGATCCAGGTGGCGTAGCCGAGGAACGTGCGCAAAGAGTCCGCGCCGCTGCCGGCGGTGAGCTGATGCGTGAACACCGCGCCCGTGACCACGCCGAAGGTGAGCAGCGGGAAGCCGGCCAGCAGCAAGCGATGCGTCGTGCGATCCAGCGAATCGAGCGGGGGCAAGCGGGTGCCGAGGTTGGCGACGTGTTTTTTGGTGCGCAGCCGACGCTCTTGCACGAGGTAGACGGCGCCCGCGGCCCCCGCGATCAGAAATAGGCCCACGCCGAGCACGTTCGCTGCGATGTGGAACATGAGCAGCGTGCGCGAAACGCCGGCCACCGCGTCGCTGCTCTGACCGACGAACTGCGCGCCGATCAGAAACGTCAGCGCAATCGGCGCGACGAAAGCGCCGAGCGCATAGAGCCGGAACCGTTCGCGCAAGAGCAAGTAGGCGCCGACCGCGATCAGCGCGGTGAAGCTGAGCGCAAAGTGCAGCGAGTCGATCGGGCACACTTTGGAGAGCAAGCTCGCCGTCACGACGTGCACGGCGTGCAGCGCGCCGCCGAGTGCGAGCAAGCGCGGAGCCCACTGCGCGCGCACGGCCCCACCCTCGCGCCGCGCGAGCTCCAAGAAAAAGAGCGTGGCCGCGACCGAATAGGCGACCACACCCAAATAAAACGCGATGGTGGCGATATCCTCCATGTCGGTGCGATTCCTTACAGGTTCCTGACCAAGAAGGACGCGAGCAATTCTTCGTCGCTGCCCGGGCTCGCGCTCGCGCTCGGGCGCAACGTATTCGTGCCGGCTGTCGCCGATTGTTCTTTGCGATGCTCGGCGAAGCTGCCGACGGGTGAACCGAGCCAGCCGGGCACGATCTCGTACGCGTTGTCGGCGATCACCATCGACTCACCGAGCAGTGACGCGCCAAGCTCACTCAAGAAGCCGACCGTCTTCACCCTGCCCATCACCTCGTGCGGGTCGGGCAAACCGCTGACCTCCGCCATCACCCGCGCGGCCTCGACCAAGCGGTAGCGGCGCCGCTCGGTGCGGATCGTGAGCAAGCCTTGGCTCAGCTCGACCTCTCCGTTCGCGAGCCAACGGTCGAGCGCCTCTTGCGGGAAGAAGACGCGGTTTTTGGACACCGCGCGGAGCTTACTCTCCAGGGCGCGAAACGGCCAGATCGCCCGAGACGACCTCGCGATGGGACTGGGTCACCATGGCGATCGAGCTGTATTTCTCGGTGCGCAGCACGCGCAGCTCAGCCACGGTCTCCTCCGGAAATTTCTGCTCGTCGCCGTCGGTCGGCGTATCTTCGGCGGCCGCGGGCTCCGGGGAATTGATCAGCGCGCGTTTGCGCGTCATCGGCGACGCTGTAGTCAAGCTTTTGCGCCAGCTATCCCCTTTGCGCAAGACGTACAGGCGCGAGCCGGGCACAAGGCCATCCTCGCTGCCCTTGTCCAAGAACGCGATCTGGTCTTGAGCGATGTACACGTTCGGGTAAATGCTGGTGAGCACGCGCGTTGCGACTCGGGCGGGCGTCTTGCGCGGCGGCACGACGTCGAAGCGCCGCCCGACGGGGCCGATTTTCGCACCGCGCTCGATCACGTCGACCGACTCGGTGAGCAGGCCCTTGGCCATCCGCGTCTGAGGATTGAAATCCAGCACCTTGACCGTGCCGCGCACGGCCACGATTTCGCCGGGCGGCTTGCGCGCGCCTGGCACGTCTTGCGGCTGCCGGATCGAGTTGAATATGGTGAGCTCCTGACCTTTGCTCACGTTGACGCCGGGGCGGAAAATCAAGACCACGTGGTTGCCCTCGGCGAGCATCATCTGCTCTTCGTCCGAGCCCACGAGCTCACCCCAGACGTCCCGCGTCGGGTCGCCGAGAAAGCCCTGATCGCGCAAGAATATCGTGTCTCTCGGCACGAGCGGACGGCGATTGATCAGCGAGCCCGGGCCGCCGATCGTGCTCGAGCCCGGCCGCCGCGCGAGCGCGCGGTTGCCGCCAAGCGCAGCGTCGTTCGGATTCGTCAGCCGCACTTGATCGCCGGGATAGATCCAATGCGGATTGGCGATCTGCGGGTTAAAGCTCCACACCTTCGGCCAAGCCCACGGGTTCTGATAATAGTGGTTACACAGATCCCAAAGCGTATCGCCGCGGCGCACCAAGTGAATGTCGGGCACCGTCTCCGGTCCTTGCACGTCATCACCCGGCAAGATCGCGTTCGTGCCCATCGAGCTCGACGAAGTGCCGCCACCCGGAGCTGCGCCGCCGTTCGGCGCGTTGGTCACGACCACGCTGCGCGTAGCACCGCCCGGCGCCCCTTCACCCGGGTTCGCGGGCGTATAAGTGGTGGTGCCGTTGTTCTGCGGCGCGATCACCACTGACCCGCCGCTGTCGGCAGGGATCGTGGCCGCGCTGGTGTCCGGACCAAAGCCTTGCGCGCGCGCTGCCGGCGCGAGCGTGAGCCCACCGAGGGCGAGCAAAACAAACCCGCGCATGACTATTGGCCTCGCTGCTTACGGCGGGGAAGGGTCTCGGGGGCATCGCCGTCGCTGGCCATGCGCACGTCGCCGTCCGAGCTCGGCCCGTGCACGCGAATCACCGGCCGCGGGCTCTTGTCCGCAGCCGAATCTTCGGGCCGAACCTCGGCCGTGGGCGCGTCGACAGGGGCTTCCCGGCTGTCGTCACCCGGCTCGAGCTTCACGATTTTCAGCTTGGGGTGGTCGACCACGGCCGGGGCGTCGGCGGTCGGGCGCGCGGAGGCGGCGTCTTTCCGCATTTCCAGCGCTTCGAGCCGCTCTTCCAGGCGGTCGCTGTGGTTCTGCAGCCGGGTCAGGTCGCCCTGCATCGCGGTGAGACGCTTGGTCAGGTCGTCATGGCTCGACCCGCAGGCCGTCAGGCCCATGATTGGGACCAAACACGAAAACCAGGCGAATCGAAGTGGGAGGCAGCGCATCGTCCGGATCGTAAGGCGTCCGTGAGCGGCGGGCCAAAAACGCCGTCGGTGGGTGTTTGTAGGGGCTTGGGCGCACGGCAATTTCTCAAGTCAGATTCTAGACTTAGCCCCATTTACTGGACGGACCTCCGATCGGCGTTTAGGGTGGTTTCGTGGGGTTCCGCCGTCCTCGCCGCAATCCGAACCGCCCCAGGCCGAAGCTCGACCTGCGGAAGACTTTGTTCGTTTTGCCGAACCTCATCACCCTCGGCAGTGTCTTCAGCGGGTTCAACGCCATCTGCCTGGTGGCCAAAGACAACCCCAATGAGAAGGACCTCTACCGTGCGGCTGTACTGCTGATCTTCGCGATGCTGTTCGACATGATGGACGGACGGGTCGCGCGCATGACCAAGACGCAGAGCGCGTTCGGCCTCCAGCTCGACTCGCTCGCCGACGTCATCTCGTTCGGCGTCGCGCCGGCGCTGCTCGTCTACAAGTGGGTCCTGCATCGCGAGCCCATCCCCGGCATCCTGACCGCGTTCATGTTCGTGTCCTGCGCGGCGATTCGGCTGGCGCGCTTCAACGTGCTGAGCTCGAACGCGACGGGCGCGCCGACCAAGCCGGGCAAATACATCTTGGGGCTCCCGAGCCCGCCCTCCGCCGGCATCTTGATCTCGCTCATCCTCGCGAACCACGCCGTGGGCGGCGCGCTCGGCGACCAGCGGTACACGCTGCTCCTGTTCTGCGTCACCATCGGCCTCGGCTTGCTCATGGTCTCGAACGTCCGCTTCCGCTCGTTCAAGGAGCTCAAGCTCAACAGCGCGACCTTGCTCTTCGTGCTCTTCACGCTCGGCTCGAGCGTGTTCGTCTGGAAGCAGTTCAAACCGCAGTTCGTGCTGATCTGGCTGCTCTCGATGTACGTCTTCATCGGCCTGGTCGAGACGCTGCGCGTGCTCGCTCGCCGCATCCGCGGCCTAGACGAACGCAGCTCAGTCCCCCCGCCCATGCCCGGCCACTGACCGCGCAGAAACAGCGCGCGCCGCGCTGATTTTTTTGATGGTCACGTGTGCCGGCCCAGGGCGGCACAGCCTTCGGCGTCGAATGACGGCTTCCGAGAGGGAGAGTTCAGCGCCGAGCCGCAGAGAGCGCAGAGGACACGGAGCGCAAAGCGCGGCGTAGCGCAGCCTTGATTGGTGAGGGGGGGCGGGGGTGGAGAGAAAGGGCTGCGGGATCGGCTGCTCGGGATCGGGGTCGGAGTCGGTTCGCGTCAACTCGCGGTGGAGGCGCTGTTTGGTGGTATCCGTTCGGATGTCACGAAGCGCATCAGACTGGGGTTCGGGTTCGGGTTCGGGTTCGGATTCGGGTTCGGGTTCGGATTCGGGTTCGGGTTCGGATTCGGGTTCGGATTCGGATTCGGATTCGGATTCGGATTCGGATTCGGATTCGGATTCGGATTCGGATTCGGATTCGGATTCGGATTCGGGGTCGGGGTCGGGATTCGGTTTCAGCAGCGGCTTGGGACACGTTCGTGGCCGGAGGTGGGGTCTGAGTCATGCGAGACGCGCAGGATCCGTGCCGACGCCGGCGGAGCGCGGTCGAAATACAGCGGGGCGCCGTCACGCATCCTGCGAGGGGGGGGGCATGACTCAGACCCCGCCTCCGGCCACTTCACTCCCGCATCACAAGCTGCTTGCGTACGAGCTGTGTCGCTCGCTCGTCAAACTGGTCGCCAAAACCCGCGTCGCTGATGCGCAGCTGCGGGCTCAAGCTCGGAAATCCGCCGCGTCGGCAGCACTCAATTGCGCGGAGGGCGCGGCTCGCCAAACGCGCGCTGACAAGAGTCGCGCGTACGCCATCGCGCTCTGCGAGTGCTGTGAGGCTTGCGCCGCAGTCCCGCAGCCCCGCTCCCGCTCCCACTCCCGGAACCGACCCCCTCACCCCCTCCCGGAACCGACCCCCTGCCCGGCCCACGCTCGCCAATTCGGCACGATTACCCCAAATTCTCGCTCTGTGCTCTCCGTGCTCTCCGCGGCTCGGTGGTGAACTCTCCCTCTCTCCTCTCAGGGCGCGGGTACGGTAATCGGCGCATCGAAGCGGTGCGGCGGCTGACCCGGCACCGCAACGAAAGCCCAGCCCGGCTGCGGTTCGGGGATCATCAGCATCGAGCTAACGTCGTCCGAAATTTCGGTACGGTAGGCTTCGACCTCGGTAATTGCGTTGCCGGTTTCGTCCAAGATGCGCACCACGATCGGGTCACCCGCGGGCAAACTCGGTTTGCGGATGGGTAAGCCCCAGCGCGGCCCGCGCGGATCCAAGAGCAGCACGCGCCAAGTGCCGAGCGCCTGCGCGCCGAAGACTTGGTCTTGCGCGCCGTTTACGGCCGCCACGCGGTTCACCAGGGCTTGGTACGTGTAATCACTGATCCACTTGTTGTTGCAGTAGCCCATGATGTCGGTGTTCTTGCTCGGGTCGACCAGCGTCTTTTTGCGCGGCTCGAGACCCCAAGAACCGAGCGCGGCATTCGCGTACGGATAGTTCGGATCGACTCCGCTGATCGAGCCGCCAGCGGGCACGCACGGCGCATGATTTCGCCCGTGGTTGTGACCGACTTCGTGCGCCATCGTCTCGGTCGAGGCGCGATCGCCAAAGCCGATGCCGACCGCGGCTCGTTGCTGCGGGGTGTTCGAGCCTGCCACGTAGCCGATGCCGGTCGTGCAGGCATTGCCGCAGAAGGATGCGAACGTCTCAGCCGGCTTGAGTAACCCGAAATAGTACACGTCTGCGGCAGGACCATCCGCGGCACGCTTGGCCCGGATTTGGTCGAGTACGTTGTTCCAATCGATCGGATAACCGGTCGTGACCTGGTCGCCGAACGAGATATCGAGGGTGCTGATCGGATACATGGCCATGAACTGTTGCCGGTAGATGTCGAGGCTGGCGTCGGTCGTGTCCGGCATGTGATTGTTGGCCAAAATCGAGATCACCTTGATCTTCACGCCGCCCGTCGTGCGCGCGCTGAGTGGCGCGCTGCCGCTGCCGGGAAATTGCGGCGTCTTCAGGCTACCTGAGCCCGTACCGCACTCGACCAGCTCTACCCGATATTGCGTCGTCTCCGTGATCTTGCTGGCCGGCGTGAAGATCATGAAGGTGCTCGTGGCGTCCGCCTCGGTCGAGCTGCCGCTGACCGTCTGTTTGGCAAAGTATTGGTCGCTCGCGTCGCCGTTGGTCAGGGTCACGCGCGCCGAGAGCTGGCGCGACGTAAAGCCGCTGTCGGTGGTCACGAACACGCGGAACAAGGTGTCCCGCCCGACCACGACGTCGGCGTTGCGCTGACCCGCAGTCGGCTTCATGTTGTGCGGCGCGGGTGTGACGGCACTACCGTCGACCATGATCGGGATCTTCACCGATTGATACGCAGCAATTTGTTGCACCGTGATGCCGAGCGCCGCGCCCGAGCAGCCGTCTGCGCCCGAGTTGCTGGTGCAGCTGCCTGCGTTGCAGGAGAGACCTGCGCCACAGGATTTGCCGCACGCGCCGCAATTGCTGCTGCTCGTGCTCGTGTCCAAACACGTTCCCGCGCACAGCGTCTGGCCGCTCGCACAGGCGCATTTACCGGCCGTGCAGACTTGACCACCGTTGCAAGCAGTCCCGCACGCGCCGCAATTGTCGCTGCTGGTCTGCGTATCGACGCAAGCCGCGCCGCAGCTGACCTGCCCGCTCGGGCAAGCGCACTTTCCAGCCGAGCAGTGCTGGCCGGCGCTGCAGCTCGTACCGCACGCGCCGCAGTGCGCGTCGCTGCTTTGCAGATCGACACAGGCCGAATCACACAGCGAGCCGCCGTTCGGGCAGGCGCATTTGCCGGCCACACAGCTTTGCGTGTTCGGGCACGCGGTCTCACACGTGCCGCAGTGACTCGCGCTCACTTGCAGATCGACGCAGGCCCCGCCGCAGGCGCTGAGCCCGGCGCTGCAACCGCTCGCTTTCGGTTGGCAAACCCCCTGATTGCACAGCTTGTCCGAGCCGCAAGCCGTGCTGCAGTTGCCGCAGTGCGCGCTATCTGCGCTGGTGTCGGTGCACACGCCGCTGCACAGGCTTTGTCCGGCATGGCAGCCACAGGCGCCGTCGACGCAGCCCTGCGCGCCGGTGCACGAGTTGCCGCAGCTGCCGCAATTACTACTATCCGTCGCGAGCACGACGCATTGATCGCCGCACGCGCTGCGCCCCGCGGGGCACACGAGCTGGCACACACCGCCGACGCAGGATTTGCCGGCAGCGCAGGCGGCCCCGCACCCACCGCAGTTGTCTGGGTGGCTATTGATATCGACACACTGCCGCACACCCGAAGTGCCCTCACAGAGCTGATGCGCGCAACTGGTCGAGCATACGCCGTCGCTGCAGTACTGGCCGCTCGGGCAAACCTTGTCGCACGCGCCGCAGTGATTTACATCGCTGGCCAACGACACACAGTTGCCGGCGCAGGATGTTTCGCCTTGCGCGCACAGCTCCTGGCAGGCCCCCTTTTCGCAGACATTGCCGGCGCCGCAGCTCGTCGTGCAGGTGCCGCAGTGCGCCGCGTCGGTCGAGGTATCGACGCACCGCCCGTTGCACAGGCTTTGGCCTACCGGGCAAGGCGCGTTCGCGCTCAGGATGGCACCCCCGCCACTCATCGAGGATTGCGACTGGAGTGGGGTATCGCCCTCGATCTTCCCCTGGCAGCCGAACAGCCAAAAGAAGGCCGGCAAAATCGCCCATAGTAGGGAGGTTGCCGCCCGCCCCGTTCGAATCCGCGCCGAAACCGCAGCTCCAAAAGCCATCTGCACTCCTCGTGGGCTTGCGATCCACGCCGCAGCTCGAAGCGAGCGAGCGCGCGAGTGGACTCGCCTGCGCCCCGCAGGATAGCGGAAGCCGGAGTACAGCTTCTAGCGCGAACCGAAACCTTGCGCGCGAATCCGCCTGCCGCGCAGAAAATTGCCGTGAGGATCGCCGAGCTTTTAGATTCTGACGAGCATTGTCGAGCCGAGCTTCAACGCTAGCGCTAGCGCTCGGATCGGCTCATGCGGCGCTGGCGCCGTTCAATACGCGCGCAAGCTCCCCGCTGGCTTCGAGCGCTACCAAATCTTGGAAGCCGCCGATCAGCGTGCCGTCGAGAAAGATCATCGGGAAGGTGGGCCAGCCCGTCCACATCTTGAGCACGAGCCGCCGCCGCCATTCACTCAAGTAGCTGCCGATGCCGAGGTACTCGTAGGCGATGCCCTTCTGATCCAGCAAGCGGCGCGCCTTCTTAGGAAATGGATTCTGCGACATGCCGACGACGACCAGGCGATGCGCAGCAATCAATTTCTTTACTTGAGCGATCTCCTCTTGTCGGTAGGTCTCGATCTTCTTCTGGATCGCGGGGTGCACTTTGGCTTCGGGGAAGATGTCGCGCATGGGATTGGTGCTCGGCTCGGGCTCGCGGGGGGAGAGTCTGGAGAGCAATACGCCAACCCGGGGACATTTGTTTCGCCGCCTTCGGCCGGTTTTTCGAGCCCGCCGCGCGCGCTCGCTGGCGCCTCCGCACACCCTCGCCGGCTCATGCTAGACCCTCCGCGTCTTGTCCTTGCTGGAAGTCGCAAACCTCGGTTTTGGGTACAGTAACGAGCGCCTGTTCCAAGGCGTCAGCTTTCGCCTCGAGCTCGGCGAGCGCGCGGGCCTCGTCGCGCCGAACGGCGCCGGCAAGAGCACGCTGCTGCGCGTGATCGCCGGTGAGCTCGACGCGGACGAGGGCAGCGTCACCCTGAAGAAGGGCGCGACGCTCGGTTACTATCGGCAAGGTCACGAGGTCCGCGCGGCGGGCACGGTCATGGACAATCTCCTGGCCGGCTTCGGCGACCTGCTGAAATTGCGACACGAGCTGGCGCGGGCGCAAGAAGAGGCGGCCAGCGGTGATGCCGCCGCACTCGACCGCCTGTCCAGCGCGATGGATCGCTATCAGCACGCGGGCGCCGATCAACTCGAGCGACGAGTCGAAATGATCGCCATGCGACTCGGTTTCGCGGCCAAAGATCTGGAGCGCGACGTGCGCACCTTGTCCGGCGGTGAGCGCGGCCGGCTGTCGCTCGGTGTGGTGCTCGCCGGTGAGCCCGAGTTGCTCTTCCTCGACGAGCCGACGAACCATTTGGATCTCGAGACCATCGAGTGGCTGGCGACGTATTTGAACGGCTGGCGCGGCGCCGTGCTGGTGGTCTCTCACGACCGCGCCTTCTTGGACGCGGTCTGCCCGATCACGATGGAGCTCGGTCGAACCACCTTCCGCAGCTACCCGCTCCCGTACACGCAATACCACGAGGAGCGCGCGGAAGATTTGGAACGCGAGCGCCGGCAGGCGGAGGAGCAAGCAAGTTTCATCGCCAAGACGGAAGACTTCATCCGCAAGAACATCGCCGGCCAAAAGACGAAGCAAGCCCAATCCCGCCGCCGCATGCTGGACAAGCTCGACCGCGTCGAGCGACCGGAAGACGTCTGGGCACGCGCGGAGCGCGTGCGCTTTCGCTTCGCGGAAACCCCGCGCAGCGGCGACATCGTGCTCGACGCCAAGGGCTTGGCCGGAGTGCGCGGCGAAAAGCTGCTTTTTTCCGGGTTCGATCTGTTGCTTCGCCGCGGCGATCGCTTGTGCATCACCGGCCCGAACGGCTGCGGCAAATCCACCCTGATGAAGTTGCTCGCTGGCCGCGGTGAAGAAAGCGATCGCGGCAAGGTCAAACGCGGCACGAACTTGTACGAGGGCTACTTCGATCAGCACCTCGGCTCGCTCGACCCACAGAAGACCGCGGTCGAAGAGATCCGGAGCGTGCGTGGCGACTTGAACGTGGACGGCGCGCGCCAATACCTCGCGCGTTTCCGCTTTTACGGGGACGACCCGCTGCGTCGCGTGTCGAGCTTTTCAGGCGGCGAGAGCACGCGGCTCGCGCTCGCCAAGCTGCTCCTAGAGCCGCGGAATCTGTTGTTCCTCGACGAACCCACCAATCACCTGGACATCCCCGCGGCAGAAATTTTGGAAGAAGCGTTGGTCGGCTTCGAAGGCACGGTCGTGCTCGTCTCGCACGATCGCCGCTTCCTCGAAACGGTGACCACGCGCACGGCGAGCTTCGGCCCAAACGGCATCGATCTGTACGACGGAGGCTTCAAAGATTACTCCGAGGCCAAACAGCGGAAGCAGGCGGCGGATCTCGAGCTCGAGGCCAGCCGGGCGCGCGGGCAGGAGCGCGAGCGCGGAAAAACGAAGCCGCAAAAGCCGAGCACTCCGCCAGCCAAGGCGCAGTCGAGCCAGGCCGGAACTGCGCGAAAAGACGACGCCCGGGAGCTCTCCCGCAAGCGAAAACGTGTGGCAGAGCTGGAGCTTGCAATCCAAAAAGGAGAAGAGCAGCTTGAGGGCTATCGAAAATCCCTGCGTGAGGCGGGGAGCGGCAACTGGGCAGAGCTCCACGACTTGGCAAACAAAGAACGAAGCTTGGCGAGCGACATGGAACGCATGATGGGTGAATGGGCAACGCTGTCGGAGGCGCTCGCCCAGGCCGACGCGAGGGGCGCATGAATCCCTTCCGCCATAGACCGCAGCTCGGCTTCTTGCTCGCCTTGGCGTTCACGGCAAACTTCGTTGGTTGTCACAAAAAGGCTGCGCCCGCGGCCAGTGACGATACCGGCGCCGCGCCGCAATCGGCCGAGCTGCCTCCGATCGAGATCAAAGACGACACGCCCAATTTGCTCCTCACCTGGATCGACGAAAAAGGCGATTTCCACGTCGTGCAAAAGCCGACGGATGTACCGAAGGAGGGTCGCGACAAAGTGCGAGTGGTCGTCACCACGCGCGAGGATGGCACGGGCAAGCTGGTGTACGTCGCCAACTTGAACGAGGTGACGCCGGCGGGCAGTTACCGAGTGAAGACGATGACGCGCAGCGCGTGGGACGAGCTCGGCGCAAGCAAGCGCCAGGCTCGCCTGGAGGCCTTGGCGCCCAGCGCCGCCCCGGCCGCGTCGGATTCCGCACCCGGCAGCGCCCAGCCAGACGCTTCTTCCGGCGCGCCGAAGAAGGCGCTCGCGAGCGGCATCACCGCCATCATTTACGGCGCATCGTGGTGTAAGCCCTGCCATGACACTGCGCGCTACCTGAAACAGCGCGGCGTCACCGTGATCGACAAGGACATCGAGGAGAACGAGGTGGCCGCCGCTGAAATGCGCCAAAAACTAGCGCGCGCCGGTCGCTCCGGCTCCAGCATCCCGGTCATCGATTTAATGGGTCAAATCATGGTCGGCTTCAGCCCGATGGCGATTGACCAAGCCATCGAAGCCGCGCGTTCCGCCAAACCGCTTTGATTGCCTAACATTCGAGCGCGGTCACGAGTAGGGGCCGGCTGGACTTCCTGACCGAGGTCGCCGCTCCTGGTCGTGACTCGGCAGGAGCTCGACCAGGCGCGCCTGTGCGGAAACACCTGAGCCCAGCGCCATGCGCTACTCGAAGACGACAGTCTTGTTGCCGTACACCAGCACCCGATCTTCGAGGTGCAGGCGCACCGCGCGCGCCAGCACCACTTTTTCCAGATCTCGCCCCTTGCGCACCAAATCAGCAACCGAATCGCGATGCGAAGAGCGCACCACGTCTTGCTCGATGATCGGGCCTTGGTCGAGCACCGCGCTCGCATAGTGCGCCGTGGCGCCGATCAACTTGACGCCGCGCTCGTACGCTTGGTGGTACGGCTTACCGCCGACGAATGCAGGCAAGAAGGAATGATGAATGTTGATGATCTTGCCGGCAAAGCTGGTGATGAACGGCTCGCTCAGGATTTGCATGTAACGAGCCAGCACGAGCAGATCCACCCGTCGCTCGCGGAGCAGCTCGAGCTGCCGCTCCTCGCCCTCACTCTTGTTTTCTTTGCTCACCGACACGAGCTCGAAATCGACGCCGAACTGCCGCGCAACGCGCTCCAGATCGGGGTGGTTGCTCACGATCAGCGGCAGCTCGCAGCAGAGCTCGCCACTCTGGTGACGCAGCAGCAAATCATACAAACAGTGGTCGTACTTGGAGACGAAAATCGCGACCCGCTTGAGCTCGTTCTGATAACGGAGCTCGAAGCGCATGCCAAAGCGCTCGGCAACCTCGAAGATCGCCCGCTCCAGCGTGCCGCGATCCGTTTGCAGATCCGACAGATCGAAATGCAACCGCTGGAAGAACTGCGCCGCGACCGGATCCGTATGCTGATCGGAATCGAAGATGTTGGCGCCATGGCCGTACAACAGTTGCGCCAGCGCCGCGACGATGCCCCGCCGATCGGGACAAGAAACGAGCAAGGTGGCGCGTTCCGCGGGCAGAGAGCTCATGGCCCGCGTTATAGCGCGGAATCGCCGCCCGCCCGCGGTTCGCTCAACGAGCGCCGGCAGTCACACTGAACGCGCCCGACGAAAGTCCGAGAAAGATCGCGCGCAGCGCGGCAGCCTCCGTCTCAGGTCCTTGGCTCCTGGCTTGTTTCAAGATCTGCGACGGCGAGACACCATTCGCGGCGCGGTCGAAGGCGCGCGTTTCTTCAGCGCTGAGCCCGAGCAGACCCCGCTGCAGGTGCAAGATCGGCCGACAATCGAGCGCCGGCGCGAGCGCACCGTACTCCGACTGCAGCCCCGCCAGCAGCTCGCTGAGCTCCGAAACCGAGTAAGCCTCACGTACCGCACTGGCGACGAGCAGCGTGGCCGACGAAACGGGGTCCGGCGCTCCCTCGCCACTCAGCGCGTCGTCCACGAAGTACAGATCTCCGTCGCGAAACGCCAGCAGCGCCGAGAGCCGGCGCGCGCGCTGCTCGGCGAGCGCCTGTGAGAGCTGCTCTTCTCGCAGTAATCCCGCGTCGAGCAGCGCCTGACCGAGCGGCTTGCCGGCGCGATGCCCCGCTTCCAGCGTCGAATCGAGCGCGGTTTGACCGACCAGCCCCTTGCCCACCAAGAGCGCGCCGAGCAACTCTCCGGGCTGGGTGGAGGAGCCGATAGCGGGCACGCCACGCACGAAATACATGCGCTGTTGGTCGCGACCGCGCCGCAGGCACAATAGCCCGGTTTTTTTGGTCGCCACGTAGCGAAACAAGTGCCAGGCAAGCGAGCTGCGATCGACCGCGTGCCGCTCGGTCGCGAACAGCGCGACAGGATCGAAGAAGCGGTACGGCGCACGCGCTGCCAAGCGCCCCAGCTCATGGACCGCACTGAGCGGCAAGAATGGCGCGCCAGAGCGCGAGACCTCCGTGTCCGCGCCTGCGCGAGCAGTCGCGATCATCTCGAGCAAGTGCGCGAGACTGAGCGGACCGACGATCGTGCCACCGGGACGGCGAATTCGGTACCAGGGCTCGGGTTCGGTCGCAGTCAGCGCCGGCTGCGGGCTGGGAGCCGGCACCAAACGCGGCAGCGCCTGGGGCGAAGGCCCGATGCTCATCGTGGGCGACTCGCGATTTTGCCACAGATCGACCGCGACGCTTTTTTGCTCGACGCCACTCTTCAAATTGACGAGGCCCAGATCTGCGAGCCAAGCCACGAACTCTTCCGCGCCGATTAGCGCGCCGTGCTCGCGCGCCAACTCGTCGAGCCGTGCCGAAAACTCGCGCGCGGAGCTCGGACGACGATCCGGTTCTTGGGCGAGAGCCGTGCGCAAAACTGCCTTCAGCGGCGCGGGCAGGTGCAGGCTCCGATCGAGCCTGCCCAGATCCCCCGCGTGCAAGCTGGACAGAATCTCGAGCTCGGTTCGACCGGGGAAGAGCGGTTCGCCAAGCAGGAGCTCCGCCAAAACGATGGCCAGAGAGAAAAGATCGCTGCGCGCGTCGACGCTCGCGCCCAAGGCCTGCTCGGGCGAGATGTAGCCGACCTTGCCCTTGATCTCACCGGGCGTGGTGCGAATGTCGAACTCGGTGCTGCGCACGATCCCGAAGTCCGCGAGCAGCACGCGCCCCGAGCGCGCGATCAAGATGTTGTTCGGCGCGACATCGCGATGCACGAGCGACAATAGGCGACCGGCTTCGTCTCGGAACTCGTGGGCGTAGGCGAGGCCGGCCAGCACCTCCCGCGCCACGAATAGCGCCGGGCCGAGCGGCACGGTGCGCCGGCGAGCTGCGACCGCCGAGAGCAGATCGGCGCAGGAGATGCCCGTGGCAAGCTCCATGACGATGAACAACGCGCCCCGTTCCTCACCGAAATCGACGACCTCGACCAGGTTTGGGTGGCTGAGCGCCGCGTGCAAGCGCGCCTCGTTGCAGAACATTTGAACGAGCCGCGGATCCGAAGCAAGCTGCGGCAAAATACGCTTGAGCGCAAAACGCTTGCTGAAGCCGTGCGGCCCGACGCGCCGCGCCTCGAACACCTCCGCCATACCGCCCGTGGCCAGGCGGCGAACCAGCTCGTACTGCCCGAGGCGTTCGAATCGTGGAAGCGGCCGAGGAGACACCAATTTACAAGCATAACATCCCGGCCGCGGCGCGGGGCGCTTTCGCTGACTTCAGCGCTTCGGAATTTGGCCTCTGCGACAGGAGCAGCGACGCGACGATGTGAGCGTGAGTCCGCTCGCAGCCGAGACTCGCGTGAAATGTAAGGGCGACGGAGTGGCCCTGTGCAACACGCCATTCCGTGATTACATTCGAGCGGTGACCGACCCCTCCGACACCGTACTCCGCGCCATCACCGATGACGGCGCGTTCCGCGTCATCACGGCCCGCACGACCAACGCAGTCCGCGGCGCTATCGAGGCGCAGGGCGCCACCGGCGAAACCGCCCGTCACTTCGGGGACTTGCTGACGGCTTCAGTTCTATTTCGCGAGACCATGGCGCCCAACCTGCGGGTGCAAGCGATCATCAAAGGCGCCGCCAACAGCGGTAGCTTGATTGCGGATTCGCACCCGTCCGGGCAAACGCGGGGCTTAGTGCAATTGAAGGGTGACGAGATCGACCTGGGCCAGGGCGCGGTGCTGCAACTCATGCGCACGCTGCCCAGCGGTCGCATCAACCAGGGTGTGGTGGAAGTTCCGCAGCAGGGCGGGATCACGCAGTCGCTGATGGCCTACATGCAGAGCTCGGAGCAGGTGTTCTCCATGCTAGCCGTCGGAACCGTGTTCGAAGGCGGACGGGTGGTCAGCGCTGGCGGCTACATGGTGCAATTGTTACCGGAGGTCGGGCGCGGCCCGCTCATGGTCATGACCGAGCGCCTGCGCGACTTCGAATCGATCGATCCCCAGCTCGCCGATCCGCAGTTTACGCCAACCTGGCTGCTCGACGAGCTCCTTTACGGCATGCCGTTCACGCGTCTCGAAGAGAGTTCGGTGCGCTTCGAGTGTTGGTGCGACGAGCTGCGTGTCGTATCCGCGCTGGCCAGCCTCAGCCGCGACGATCTGGAGCACTTGCTGTCCAGCAACGAGGTGCTCGAGATCGCGTGCGAATACTGCAAGCGTGATTTCCGCATCGCGCCCGCGCGGCTGCGCGGGCTGCTCGAGCAGAGCTAAACGAGGCGACGGTGCGCAGGCTTCGAGGAGGACGCCCCAGGCTGCGCTTTAGTCTGCTACTCGGGCTGGGCGCGCTCGCCTGCGGGCGCGCTCAGGTGCCGAGCGCGGCCATTTCCCCGCAGCCAGCCTCGCAATCTAGGCCGATGGCGGTCGCAAAGCCCGCCACGCGAACCTTGAGCTTCCTCGGCTTGAATGATTTGCACGGCCGGCTGCGGGCGCTACCGGCGTTCGCCGGTTATGTCGAGAATGTGCGCCGCGCGCGCGCCGCCGATCGGGGCGGCGTGGCCGTGGTCGATGCGGGCGACATGTTTCAGGGCACGCTCGAGTCGAACTCGAGCGAGGGGGCTTCGGTATTGACGGCATACGGCGCGCTCGGCCTGTCCGTCGCAGCGCTCGGCAATCACGAATTCGATTTCGGCCCGGAAGGCACGGGCGTGCTCGGCGATCCCCAAGGCGCGATCCGCGCGCGGATTCGTGAGGCGGCTTTTCCGATGCTGTCCGCCAACTTGGTGCTGAAAGGCAGCCATGATTCACCGGCCTGGGACAAACTACGGCGCTCGGTGCTCCTGAGTGTTGCCGGCGTAAAGGTCGGCTTCGTCGGCCTGCTGACGCACGAAACGCCGAGCATCGTTCAGGCGAGCTGGTTTGCCGGGCTCGACGTCGATGCGCTCGCGCCCGCGCTTGAGGGCGAAGCCCGCGCGCTGCGAGCTGCAGGCGCCACGGTAGTCGTGGCCGTGGCGCACGCGGGTGCGGATTGTAAAGACTTCGGCACGCCGACCGATTTGAGTAGTTGCGCTCCAGCGGCCGAGATCTTCGACTTGGCGCGGGCGCTGCCGCCGGCAAGCGTGGACGCGATTTTCGCCGGGCACACGCATGCCGGCGTCGCGCAGATCGTGAACGGTATTCCGATCGTCGAGGCATACGCGCGCGGCCGAGCCTTTTCGCGCATCGATCTGATGGTCGATGGCGCGAGCGCACGCGTGCTGAAGAGCGTGCTTTTTCCACCTCATGATCTGTGCCCGAAGCTCGCGGAAAGCGACGCTTGCCCGCTCGGCGACTACGAAGGAAGACCCGTCGTCGAAGTCGCTGCAGTGACGACCGCCATCGCGCCAGCGTTGGCAGAGGCCGAGACCTTGCGCAGAGTGCCGCTCGGCACGACGCTCAGCGAGCCGATTCGCGGTGAGCACAATCGCGAGTCCGCGCTCGGCAATCTGTTCGCCGATCTGCTGCATGAATTCGTCGAAGGGGCAGATGGTGCGCTCGTGAACGGCGGATCGCTACGCGGTGATCTGCCGGCGGGGCCGCTCGAATACGGGCAGCTGTTCGAGGCCATGCCCTTCGACAATACCGTGGCCACGTTGCGCCTGACGGGTGCGGAACTGAGAGCATTGCTCGCGCGGCATCTTTCACACGACGCGCACGGGCTCGTGTCGCTCAGCGGTTTTCGCGTCAAGGCTCGCTGCGCGCCAGGCGGCTTGGCCGTCGAGCTTCGGCGCACGAACGGCAAAGCAGTCGCGGACAGCGAAACACTGCTGATCGCCACGAGTGACTACATCGCGAACGGCGGAGACGACCTGGTCAGACCCCTCGGCCTGCCGCCAGAGCGCATTCGGATCGACTCGGCTACGTCCTTTCGTGACGCTTTGGCGCACGCGTTGAAGCGTCACACGAAGCTGTCCCCGCGCGACGCGGCGCTCTTCGATCCGAAGCGGCCGCGCCTGGACCTCAGCGCTCCACGCCCGATCGTCTGCGAGAATTGACCGAGCGCCGCGGCCGCACTACGAGCATCGGGCGGGGTGCTACCCCCAGCTGCAACCACAAGGAGCAATCATGGCAATCTCTAAAGCTTCCGCCAAATGGTCGGGCACCCTCAAAGAAGGTTCGGGCTCGATGAAGGGCGCGACGGGGTTCTTCGAAGCCCCGTTCACGTTCGTGTCCCGTTTCGAAGGCGCAACGACTGGGACCAATCCAGAAGAACTGATCGGCGCGGCGCAGGCCGGCTGCTTCTCGATGTTTCTGGCCGCGCAGCTGACCACGGCCGGCCATCCGCCGACCAGCATCGAGACGACGGCTACCGTGCACCTCGGTGCGGGCCCCGCGATCACCAAGATCGAGCTCGAGACCAAGGCCGTGGTGCCCGGAGTCTCGCAGGCTACGTTCGACGAGAAGGTCGCCTTTTCCAAAGCCAATTGTCCGATTTCGAAGGCGCTCGGCGGCGTCCCCGAAATCATCGTCGACGCCAAGCTCGGCTGAGCGAAAGCGCCGCGAGCTCCGCGGAGGCACGCGTGGAGCTCGCGGCGCGCGCCCTTTCGGCGCGCGCTCCGCCGCTCATTCGGAGAACAAGCCGAGCTCGGGCGGAAGCTCGAAGCTGCCGTCGCCCGAACACGGAAAGTCGACGGTCGCAACGATGCTCTCGAGCGGGATCTCCCCGTAACAATGCGGGAAGAGCTCGCCGTCTGCGGGCTCGAAGCGAAGCGCCGAACCGAGCGCGGTCGCGTCGATGCAGAGCAAGACCAGTCCGGCGCGACCGCGATAAAATCGGTTCGCCGTGCGCAGCACTTGATCCCGCGTCGAGCAATGGATGAAGCCCTCGCTCTCGAGGCTGGCTGCGGCGTACGCGCCGGCGTCGAGCGCGGCGGACAGTGCGTCGCGCTCGGTGATGTGAAATAAGTGGTTCGTTTTGACCCGCTCGACTCTGCTCGCCCTGCGAGCTACTCCGCCGCCGACACTTCGGACTTGAGCCGGAGCTGAACCAAGCGCTCCTGGATTTGCTGCGCCGTCTCGGGCTCGGCGACGTCGGAATGACAGGATGCTTTGGCGCCTTCGGCACCCACGGCTTTGCGCGTCTTCGACGCCAGGCGGTGGATTTCTTCCGGGCTGAGCACGCCGCGCTTTTCCAGGATTTCCCGCTGCGCCGGGCTGAGCGCTTTAGACTGCGCGATCTTGTCGCGCTCGAAGCCCTCGGCCTTGCCGCTGGCAAACTCGACGATTTCCTTCGAGATGCGCACGGAGCACCAATCGTGGCCGCACATCGCGCAAAAATCGGTGTCGACGTCCAAGTCCTCGTCGTGGAACGCGCGCGCGGTATCGCCGTCGAAGGCAAGCTCGAAGTGCTTTTCCCAATTGAGCGCCGCGCGCGCCTTGGTGAGCGAATCATCCCAATCGCGCGAGCCGGGGATGCCGAGAGCCACGTCGGCCGCGTGCGCCGCAATCTTGTACGCGATGCAGCCCTGCTTCACGTCGTCTTTTTTGGGCAGGCCAACGTGCTCCTTGGGCGTGACGTAGCAGAGCATGCTCGCGCCGTGATACGCCGCGGCAGTCGCACCGATGCACGACGTGATGTGGTCGTAACCCGGGAAAACATCGGTCACGAGTGGACCGAGCACGTAGAACGGCGCGCCGTGGCACAGGCTGCGCTCGAGCTTCATGTTGTATTCGATCTGATCGAACGGCACGTGCCCCGGGCCCTCGATCATGACCTGCACGCCTTTTTTCCAGGCGCGCTCGGTGAGCTCACCCAAAGTTTCGAGCTCGCGCAGCTGGGCGTCGTCGCTCGCGTCCGCGAGCCCGCCCGGGCGCAGCCCGTCGCCGAGCGAAAACGACACGTCGTACTCGCGCATGATGTCGCAGATCTCTTCGAAGTGCGTGTACATCGGGTTTTGCTTGCCGTGCACGAGCATCCACTTCGCGAGCAAGGACCCGCCGCGGCTGACGATGCCAATCAAACGCTTTTGCACGAACGGCAAGTGCTCGCGCAGCACGCCCGCGTGAATCGTGAAGTAATCGACGCCCTGCTTGGCCTGCTCGAGCAGGCTTTGCATGATGATGCTCTCGGTCAGGTCCTCGATTTTGCGGCCGATGATCATCGAGTAAATCGGCACGGTGCCGATCGGCACGCGCGAGTTCCGGATGATCGCCTTCCGGCACTCGTCGATGTTGCCGCCGGTCGATAGATCCATGACCGTGTCGGCGCCCCAGCGCTCGGCCCACTTGAGCTTCTCCACCTCTTCGTCGGTACTGGAAGAGACCGGCGATGCGCCCATATTGGCGTTGATTTTGGTCTTGCTCGCGCGACCGATGCACATCGGGTCGAGGGCATGCTGCAAATGCACGACGTTGGCCGGAACGATCATGCGTCCCGCGGCGACCTCGCTCCGCACTTGCTCGGCCGTGAGGTGCGACTCGCGCTCCGCCACGCGCTGCATCTCGGGCGTGACGGTGCCGAGCCGCGCGTGCTCGAGCTGCGTCACCGCTCGGAAGCCCGCCGGGGCCACGGCGCGGTCGCCGTCACGACGCCAGCCCTCGGGCAAGAAGTCCCACGCGGTCTTGTCGCTCGGGCGAGGCATGCCGGGTGTGTCCGGCGAGGAGAAAGTGAGCGCACCGCCCAAGTTCGGCGCGTTGGCGAATGAGCCGGGATTGGTGCCGTCACGCTGAGTGGAGGGGTTTGCGGCGCCACGCAGGGGCAAGCTTCTAGTCGACATTTCCGTCTCTTCCTGGTTGGGGCGACGGGCCGCGCGGCGATGCTTTCGGCGCGCTTCCCTACGCCGGTGCGAACCGGATCAGGTTCTACGGGTACTTCTCAGCGGTTCTGGGAACCGCGCCCCGAGCGAGCGCCGAGCATAACCGAAGGCGCGCCCAGAGCAAGAAGCAACAGGCGGGCGGCTGCGGCGGTAACAAACCCGTGGCACTGTCAGCCCGCTGCCATGAAGCTTCCGCCTACCGACCTCGTACAAGTCAGCCGCGCCCTGTCGGAACGGGTGTCTGAGCTCTCGTTCAAAGCGCCGGTGGCCTATGTCTACAATCCTCTCGACTACGCATGGGCGCCACATGAAGCGTACCTGAAACGCTACGGGCAGGGACCCAAGCAGGCGCTGCTCCTGGGCATGAACCCAGGGCCGTTCGGCATGGCACAAACCGGAGTGCCGTTCGGCGACGTGAGCATGGTCCGTGATTTCTTGGGCGTCACCGGCGCGGTCGCCAAACCGAAGCTCGAGCACCCGAAGCGACCCATCACCGGCTTTCAGTGTGCGCGCTCGGAGGTGAGCGGCACGCGGCTGTGGGGCTTTCTGCACAGCCATTTCAAAACCGCGGAGCGCTTCAGCAAAGATTTCTTCGTCGTCAATTATTGCCCGCTCGTGTTCATGGATGAGGGCGGCAAGAATTTGACGCCCGATAAGCTGCCCAAAGCCGAGCAGCAGGCGCTGTTCGGGGCCTGCGACGAAGCACTGCGGCAGATCGTGGGCGCGCTGAAGCCACGCTTCGTGATCGGCGTGGGCGCCTTCGCCAAAGCGCGCGCCGAGCAAGCGCTGCCCGACTTCAAGGGCACGATCGGCACCATCTTGCACCCGAGCCCGGCGAGCCCCAAGGCCAACCGCGGCTGGGCGGCGATCGCGGAGCACGAGCTCCGCGAGCTCGGCGCGCTTTGAGGGGCGGTTTGGGCGACAGCCCTGGCCGTCGAGCGGTTTAGTCCGCAAATCGAGCCGATTTGCGACGGCGGGCCTCGCGCACTTCACCCCAACATGGTTGGGGTGATTGAGAACGCCAAGACACCGCGACCAGATCGCGGCAAAGGACCTTGAATTTCTTGACCTTCGAGCCTTTGGAGGTCGAGAAATTCAAGGTCCGATCACGTGGGAAGCGGTGTAGGCTGCGCGCCGAAACATGCTGCTTTTGCCCACTTGGACGTGGAACGTCGATCCGGTTTTTTATCGCCTGCCGCGAAATGGCGTGGCCGGAGTCATCGCCGCGCTCGGCATCCTGATGGTGCTGTACGGCCTCCTGAAGAAGGAGCGCGAACAGCTGATCACCGGCGGGCTGTTCGCGGTGGCCGCGATGTTCATCTACCAATACATGTCCGCCACCGTCGAGCTCCGCTATTACAGCATGCTCTTCGTGGTCGTGTTTTTGGGCGGGCACGCGCTCTTGAACTGGCAAATCAAACGCGGGGGCGGCTCGCCCGAAGTGGCCGGCGACTTCATCGTCTACGGCGTGGTCGGCGTGTTGGTCGGCGCGCGCCTGGGCCACGTGCTGTTTTACGATCTGGACAAGGCGATCGCCGATCCGGTCTGGGTGTTCAAGATTTGGACGGGCGGGCTCGCGAGCCATGGCGCGGTCATCGGCTTGATCGTCGCCATGTATCTTTTCACCAAGAGCCGGCATGTGCCGTTCTTGGAAGGCGCGGATCGCTTCTCGTTCTCGGCCGCGCTCGGCGCGACGGTGGTGCGCATCGGCAACCTGTTCAACTCCGAGATCGTGGGCAAAAAAGTCCCGGATCAGAGCTGGGGCATGCGCTTTCCACGGGTCGATCATCCGCCCGTGCTCCGCTATCCGAGCCAGCTGTACGAGATCGCCTTGGGCAGCGCGGTGTTCGTCGCGCTACTCGTGGCCGACCGCGCGATGGGCAAAGAAAAGCGCCCGCGCGGCGCGATGATTGCCTGGTTCTTCGCGCTCTACTTCAGCGGCCGTTTGTTCACCGAATTCTACAAAGAGATCGAGGCACTCCCCTCTGATTCACCGATCAGCATGGGTCAGTACCTGAGCATCCTGCCCGCGCTCCTCGGCTGGTACGGCCTGTATTGGTCGTTCAAGCACAAGGAACCGGTCGGCTGGGTCGACGACTCGCTGCCGGACGAATCGGAAGCGGAAGACGAAGACGAAGACGACGAGCCCCACGCGGGCGCGGCGGACAGCGACACGGATGACGACGAGTCCGACGAAGAAGAGTCCGACGAAGAAGAGTCCGACGAAGAAGAGTCCGACGAAGAAGAGCCCGCTGCCGCCTCGAAGAAGGCGGTCGTGGACCCAGACGTCGAATCAGAGTTCGAGGCGGGCAAACTCAAGAAACAGCGCCACGATCCCGAGGCATGAGCGGAGGCTCGGGGCCTGCACACGCGAAGGTCAGTCCCCGAGAACCGCGCTTCGATCGATCCTGGGTTGATGGTCACGAGGCAGTCACAGACCGGCACAGCCTTCGGCGTCGCGAACGACTTGCCCTGATCGAGAGAGCCCAGCTCGTCGCGCACGAAGACACTCGGCCTGAGCGACCCCGAAATCATCCGGCCCTGTATTCAGGCACTGAGGACCTCGTCCTTCGCACGCCCTGGCCAGCCGACGAGAGACTCTAGCCAGGGCTGCTCGATTCGCGTCACTCCGCGGGCTGGCTCACGGAGCCGCTCGCCACCGCGGGCCGGTGGTGCGCAGGGCGCTCACGCCCAAAGCCCGTGATGAAGCCGACGGTCACGAAAATGCCTACGCCGAACAGCGTATCGCCCGGCACGCGCATCCAGCGCAGGAAAATCATGACCGGCGTTTGCATCAGCTCGGAGCTTCGCGCGAAGGCGTAGCCGTGCTCGACCGAGTTCCAGGTCTGAATCAAGCCCATGGGCAGAACGCTGAACAGCACCATGGCGAGAAGCCCGGCATTGAGCGACCAGAACGCGAGCGAGAGCAGGCGCTCGTTCCACATTTCACTCGGCTTCAATGCCCGCATGCAGAACAGCACGAGCCCTATCCCAAGCATGCCGTACACCCCGAACAGCGCGGCGTGACCGTGCGTGGGCGTGGTGTTGAGGCCCTGCATGTAATAGAGCGCGATCGGCGGATTGATCATGAAGCCGAACAAGCCCGCGCCCACCAGGTTCCAAAATGACACGGCCACGAAGAAGTAAATTGGCCAGCGATATTGGCGGAGCCAAGAATTGGGCTGTAAGAGTTTGAGATTTTCCCACGCCTCGAAGCCGACGAAGCAGAGCGGCACCACCTCGAGCGCGCTGAACACCGAGCCCAACGCCAGCACGAAGGTCGGCGTACCGGAGAAGTACAAGTGATGCAGCGTGCCGATGATGCCGCCGGACAGGAAGACCGTCGCCGATAGGATGGAGGCGCGTGAAGCCGCGCGCATGCCGAGCAGGCCGAGTCGTGCGAAGAGAAACGCGATCACCACCGTCGCGAACACTTCGAAGAAGCCCTCGACCCACAGGTGAACGACCCACCAGCGCCAGTACTCGGCAATTGCGAGGTTGGTGTGCCGGCCGTAGCCGAGCGCAGCAAAGTAGAAGCTTGCGATGGCCGCCGCGGAGATCAAAAATAGCGTGAGGATCGGGCGTTGTTCGTCCTTACGTTGCAGCGCCGGCCAGACCGCGCGGGTGACGAGCCCAAGCCACAGAAACAGCCCGATCAAGAGCAGCACCTGCCAGAGCCGGCCCAGGTCGATGTACTCGTAGCCGCTGTGACCGAGCCAAAACCAGCTCGTGCCGGTACCGAGCTTGCCCATCACGCTGAACCATTGGCCCGCCATCGAGCCAATGACCACGACGAGCAGCGCGCTAAACAACACGTTCACGCCCAGGCGTTGGAATTTCGGCTCGCAGCCGACCGCGGGCGCGATGTACAGCCCCGTGGCAAGCCAGGCCGTGGCGATCCAGAAAATGCCGAGCTGCAGGTGCCAGGTTCGAACGACGGTGTACGGCAAGATTCGGTCGAGCGGGATACCGTAGAAGCTCGCGCCTTCGACACCATAGTGAGCGGTCACCATGCCGAGTGCGACTTGAGCCAGCATCAGCCCGCCGACCACCCAGAAGTACTTGCGAACAGCGAGCTGTGATGGCGTAGGCTCGCTCTTCAGCAACGGATCCGCAGCCGGTCGCGTCACTTCCGCCTCCGGCTTGCGCACGGCAAGCCAAGTGGCCATCACGCCGATGCCAAGAAGCAGCACCAGAATGCTGACCCCAGTCCAAACCACAGTATCCCCGGAAGGCGTGTTGCCGATCAGCGGCTCGTGCGGCCAATTGTTGGTGTACGAGACGGCGTCGTTTGGCCGATTAGCGGCCGCGGCCCAAGACGTCCAGAAAAAGAACGCGGAGAGCTTGCGCGAATCGGCCGAGTTTGAAAGCGTACCGCGACGAATGGCGTACTCTTTCCGTCCTTCCGAAAAAACATCGGCGTAATATCTGGCGAGCGCGTCGAACGCGGCCCCTCGCTCGCGATCGATCGTCAGCGTGCGCGTGACCGGATCGTAACCGTTGGCTTTTGCGTGTGCAGCGAGGCGCGCGCGCAGCGGCGCTTGCTGCTCGGCCGAGAGTTGCTCGTAGGGTCGGCCATGCGCCGCCATCGCCCAACCGTCGAGGATGAGGCGGCATTCGCGGTGCAGCCAATCGGCGGACCAATCCGGCGCCACGTAGCTGCCGTGGCCCCAGATCGAGCCCATTTCCATGCCACCGGCTGCCTGCCAAATGTTTTGCCCGGCGGAGATCTCCCCCGGGGCCACGATCACACGACCGTCGGTGGCAACGACGCGCTCCGGGATCGGCGGCGCGGTTTGATAGATGCGCACGCCGGTGAAGCCGAGCACGGCGAACGAGGCCAGCACGACGAATAGGAACCACAGCCAATATCTACGCATGATGCGGGGCGGCCGCTTGCAGCGTTCATGCCGCGTCGAACCGGCTCTCCTTTCGCTCGAGAACGCGCCGAATCATATCGATCATCGATATAATTTCGGAGCAGGCGGGAGCGACTCGCAACGTGCGGAGCCCAGGCTGGACGCAATCGCCGCGCGATGACGCGAAAAATTTGCAGCTGATGCGCGCCCGCACCGCGAGGTCGGCCGCAGAGCTGGAACGCACCCGACGAGCCGAGCCCGCTCAGCCCGGCACGCGCTCGACGAGCCGCGCGTCGTCGTTCTTCACGGAATTGACCAACGTGGAGACGGGCACGAGTTCGAGCAGGCCTGCGTCCGGCGCGAGCAGGTCGCGAAAGCGGGCGGTCGGATCGAGCCAGAGATCACGCGCGGCGGCCGGCAGGATGAGCGGCATGCGGTCGTGCACGTCGGCCGAGACGCCCGCTGCTCGCGTGGTCAAGATGGCGCAAGCATTGATCGCCTCGCCACCTTCCAGCACGATTTCTTGCCAGATCCCGGCAAAAGCAAATGGCTTGCCGTCGCTGCGTTGGACGAGATAGGGCTGCTTGCCCTTGGCTAACGCCTTCCATTCGTAGAAACCATCCGCAAGGATGAGGCAGCGGCGCTTTCGGATCGGTTCGCGATAAAACGGAGCCGACAGCGACTCGACGCGCACGTTGAAGCCAGACGCTTTCGAGTTTGGTAGCTTCAGACCCCAGCGCAAAAATTCGAGCTCGTGAGGCGTGCGAATCACGGCCACGAGCTGGCTCGGGGCAATGTTGAAATGCGGCGGCAGCTCCACAGGCTCGCCGTGCAAGTCGAACGACTCCCACAGCTCGTCACCAGGCGTGCTCAGCTTGTATCGTCCGCACATGGCATCACCGGCGGCGAAGCCGCTCTGCCCATGTTGACACGAGGCGAGCGGTGGACGCGTCCTCGGCGCGCAAGCACTCGGACAACGACGCGAGGCCTTTTTCCGCCCAACCCCAGGCGGCTCGATGCCCGACCGTATCCGGGTTCGTCCGCGAAAGCTCGAGCGCGGTGGTGAAGGCGCGCCCCGCCTCGGCGATGCGCTCGAGCTCGCCGTGCGGAGCGGCTGCCCGATCGCGCGCGACGTAAAATGCGCGCGCAATGCCCAGAAGATCCCGAACGATGTCGCGAGGTAGCTGGCCGCTGTTTGGTCTGCCCACACGATGATGTTGACACCATCGCCGATACTGATCAAATGTTCAGCTCATGTCGCGTGTGGCCGATCACTGTGCGAGTTGCGCCCAAGTTGTAACGCAAGGCGACCACGACCGACCGTTGAAACCGCATCAAGTGCGGCCCTGTCCAATCTGCGGCAGCGACCTGACGCGAACCTGCGAGCGCCTCGACGGCTCGCGCACCTTTCGTTGCTCGGGCGGTCACGTGCTCGAAGCGAGCGCGCTCGAAATGTTCTGAGCGCGAGCGGGCTCAGCAGACGCGATTGCGACCGTTGTGCTTCGCAGCGTACAGCCGCTCGTCGGCGCGCTGATAGAGCTGCTCGGGGATCTCGCCCATGGCAAGCTCTGCCACCCCCAAGCTCAACGTCGCCGGAATCGGCGTGCCAAGAACGTCGCAAACCGATCGTTCGACCGCGCTGCGGATCACCTCGGCCGCCTGCAGCGCTAGCGAGTGCGGCGTCTGCGGCAACACCAACGCGAACTCCTCACCGCCCACCCGGCACACGGTATCGCCCGGGCGGATCTGGCTTTTTACGACGTGCGCGACGTGCTTCAAAACCGCGTCGCCCGCGGGGTGGCCGAAAGTGTCGTTGATGCGCTTGAAATGGTCGATATCGAGCACAATCAGCGAGCACGGCGTGCGCGTTTGCTCCGAGCGCGCCACCTCTTTGCCGAACACCTCGTCGAAATGACGTTTGTTGTAGAGGCCGGTCAGTGAATCGACACTGGCCAAGCTCAGAATGTGCTGCATGTACTCGAGCTCGAGGTTGTTCTCGAGGTACTTGAGCACGGTCTTGCCGGTGCGCAGCAGGTCTCCGTCTTTCAGCTCCGCGCGCTCGACGCGCTGATCGTTGACGAACGTGCCGTTGGTCGACTTCAGGTCGACCACGATGTAGTGGCCGAGCACGCGATTGACCACGGCATGGCGACGGCTGACGAGATCGCTGTTCACGCAGACCGTGCACTGCTCGCTACGGCCGATCGACACCTCTTCGTGCGTCAAGTCGATGCGCCGCCCCATCTCGGCACCCGAGATGATGACCAAGCACGGCTGACCAGCGCCTTTGGGCCGTTCGGACGGGAGTGAAATCGCGGTCCGACGACCGGGGAGAATCGAGGTCATGACCGTGCGGACCGTGGATACTACCCGCGCACGCCACCGGGTCAAACCCCGACAAACCGGCGCAAACCGACACGGACGTGAAAGCGGTGCATTGTCCCGCGCTTGGGCAATCAGGGCGGCCGTTTCGGGCCTGCCCGGAGCGCCGAATTTGCGGCTCGGCTCGAGGTTGCGCCGCGCCCCGGAACGCGGGAAAAGAACCGCGCCATGGCAGAGCTCAGCCTTTCGGGCGTCTATACCGCGCTCGTCACCCCGTTTACCGCGGACGGTTCCGAAGTCGATTTCGTCGCTTTCGAAAAGCACCTGGAGGCGCAGGTCGCCGGTAAAATCAGCGGCTTGGTTCCGTGCGGCACCACGGGTGAGGCGCCCACACTGAGCGACGGCGAGCAGCGCGAGTTGATCGCACGCTGCAAACGCGTGGCGGGCGGCCGAGCGGTCGTTCTGGCTGGCACCGGCTCGAACAACACCAAGAAGAGCATCGAGGCCGCGAAGGCGGCGGTCGAGGCCGGCGCCGACGCCGTCATGGTGGTCATGCCCTACTACAGCAAGCCGACTCAAGAGGGCTTGTTCCAGCACGTGCTCGCCATCTCCAAGGCCGTGCCCGCGCCGCTCGTGCTGTACAACATTCCCGGCCGCAGCGTGGTGGAGCTGAGCGTGGAAACGTCGCTACGCTTGCTCGACGCGTGCCCGAACGTGATTGGGTTCAAAGACGCGACCGGCAACGTGCTCCACTGCCAAGAGCTGCTTTTGCGGGCAAAGCGCCCAATTTCGATCCTTTCCGGTGACGACGTGTTGACCGTGCCGATGATGAGCATCGGCGCAACCGGCGTGATCAGCGTGACCAGCAACGTGTACCCGAAAGAGGTCAGCGCAATAGTCGCGGACGCGCTCGCAGATCGCCTGCTCGAAGCGGGCAAGCAACAGCTGGCCCTGTACGGCGTGCACCGCGCGATGTTTTCGGAAGCGAGCCCCGCGCCCGTGAAGGCTGCGCTCAACCTCAAAGGGCGGATGAATGCCAGCGTACGCCTGCCGATCGTCGAAGCCTCGGCCGAGTGCCGGGCGCGTCTCGCCACCGTGATGGCGGAATACGAGGCATCGTGAAGCTCGCGCTGCACGGCGCCTCCGGCCGCATGGGGCTCGCCATCACGCGCCTGGCGCAGAACGCGCCGGGCGTAGAAATCGTGGGCGCGGCCTGCTCGAGCTCGGATGCTCAGCTCGGGCGCGATCTCGGTGAGCTCGCGGGCGTCGGCGCGCTCGGCGTGGTGACGAGCCCGGACGTGGCTTCCGCGCTACTCGGGGCCGAAGTAGTGATCGATTTTTCGACGGCCTCGGCGGTCGCGCAGCTGGTGGCTTTGGCAATGCGTCAAGGTGTGGCGATCGTGTGTGGCACTTCGAACCTCGATGCTGCGGCCAAGCGGGCGCTCGATAGAGCGTCCGAAGTGGTACCGGTGCTGCAAGCGGGCAACATGAGTCTCGGCGTGCAGGTGCTCGCGGAATTGGTCGAGCAAGCGCTCAAGCGCCTAGGGCTCGGCTACGACGTCGAAATCGTCGAGCTCCATCACCGCCGGAAGATCGACGCACCGAGCGGCACTGCGGCGCGGCTCGTCGAGGCGGTGAAGAAGGTACGCCCGGACGCGCGCGAGCTCCGCGGCCGCGATGGAGAGGTCGGGGCGCGCACCAAGGACGAGGTCGGTGTGTTTGGCGTGCGCGGTGGCGACGTGATCGGCGATCACACCGTGTATTTGTTGGGCGACGGCGAACGGATCGAGCTCACTCATCGCGCTTCGAATCGCGATCTGTTCGCGCATGGTGCGCTCACCGCAGCGCGTTATCTCGCGGGCAAACCGCCAGGTCGCTACACGATCGCCGACGTGCTCGGCTAAACCCTGAGGTTTATTCACGCGCTCGGGCGCGCGGGGGACGCGGGGGAATCGTGCGACGGCTACGTCAGTGGCACGCCACGAGCGGCACCAGCCAAAATCGCCTCGCCGAATCTTGCGGCACTGGTTGCGAGCGCCGATTTCGTCGGCTTGCGAGAGCGCGCGAACGCGCACTGACAACGTAGTCGGCTTGCGGGCGTTTGCCGTAGGTTGCGCACATCCTGCGACGTGCGCGCCGTTGCAAAATTTCCTGGTTCAATCAAGCTCCTACATTACCGGAAATCCGGTCCGTTAAAGAAATTCGGAGAACCATGCCCACACAGCCTTTTCGGCTAATCGTCGCTCTCGGTGGCC
>Ga0207667_10001254_pt1 | contig 31816 bp, 35 predicted proteins | sample KBSCornC52_FD_184301 | JGI IMG/M metagenome (GOLD analysis project Ga0207667, IMG submission 184301) | Corn rhizosphere microbial communities from Kellogg Biological Station, Michigan, USA - KBS Corn C5-2 (SPAdes) (version 2) | ecosystem: Host-associated > Plants > Roots > Rhizosphere > Soil ...
CGACCGGCAGCGTCGGATAGGCGATGATGCCGAGGATCACGATGATGATCGAGATCACCGCGGCGAAAATCGGCCGCTCGATGAAGAAATGCGGGAATCCCAGCCGCAGCCCGCCGGTGCGCCGGCGATGCCCCGCCGGCGGAGCCGCCGGGCCTTCCTCCTCCGCGTCCATTCAGCTCACGCGAATCGGCGGGCGGGCCATGCCACGGCCAGCAGGAACTCGCACATCAGGCCCTAACCCCCTCACCGCGCCACCAAGCCCTTACCCGATCCCCCAGCTTGCGCGCCATCACATAGAAGGCCGGGGTGAAGATCAAGCCGAAGCCGGTCACGCCGATCATGCCGAAGCAGACCGCCACGCCCAGCGCCTGGCGCATCTCGAAGCCGGCCCCCTTGGCGATCACCAGCGGCAGGGTGCCGAAGATGAAGGCGATCGACGTCATCACGATCGGCCGCAATCTCTGATGCGCCGCCCGCTCGACCGCGGCGCGCACGCCGAGCCCCTGCTCCTCGCCTTGCCTGGCGAATTCGACGATCAGGATCGCATTCTTCGCGGCGAGGCCGATCAGCACGACCATGCCGATCTGGGTCAGGATGTTGTTGTCGAGCCGCATCAGATTGACCCCGACCATCGTCGCGAGAATGCACATCGGCACGATCAGGATCACCGCCAGCGGCAGCACCAGGCTTTCATAGTTCGCCGCCAGCAGCAGGAAGACGAACAGAACCGCCAGCCCGAAGACGAAAATGCCGGTATTGCCGGCGCGGACCTGCTCATAGGCGATCTCGGTCCATTCATAGTCGAAGCCCTGCGGCAACAGCCGCTTGGCGAGGCCCGACATCATCTCCAGCCCCTGGCCGGTCGAGGTGCCCGGCGCGTTCGCCCCCTGCACCTCGGCCGAAGGGTAGAGGTTATAGCGCACCACGCGATAAGGCGTGGTCGTGTCGCGCAGCGTCACCACCGAGGCAAGCGGCACCATCCCGCCCGACGACGAGCGCGCCTGCAGCCGGCCGATATCGGATTTCTCCCGGCGATGGGCGCTGTCGGCCTGCGCCGTCACCCGATAGGTCCGGCCGAGAAAGTTGAAGTCGTTGACGTAGGTCGAGCCGAGATAGGTGCCGAGCGTCGCGAAGACATCCTCGACGCCGAGGCCCATCTGCTCGGCGCGGGAGCGGTCGATGTCCGCGGTCACCGCCGGACTTTTGGTGTTGAAGCCGGTGAACGCGGCCATGATCCCCTTGGTCTGGTTGGCCTCCGCGATCAGCCGGTTGGTGACCTCCTCCAGCTTCTCATAGCCGGCGCCCTTGCGGTCCTGGATCATCATCTTCCAGCCGCCGCTGATGCCCAGCCCGCGCACCGCCGGCGGCTGGATGACGATGATTCGCCCACCGGGAACGGTGGCGGCAACCTTGGTCAGATCGGCGGCGATCGCGCCCGCACCCTGGTCGCGGTCGTGGCGCGGCTTCAGCGTCATGAACATCGTCGCGTAATTGGGCGCGACACCGAAATTGGTTCCGTCCAGCCCGGCGGCTTCCGAGGTCCGCAGCATGTTCGGATTCTGCCGCGCCAGCGCGCCCCATTTCTGCAGCACCCGGTCGGTGCGCTGCAGCGATGAGCCGGGCGGCAGCTGGATCGCCGCGACCAGCACGCTCTCGTCTTGCGACGGAATGAACCCGGTCGGCGTCGCGGTAAAGCGCCAGGCGGCGAGACCGATCAGCAGCAGGTAGATCAGCCCGATCGGCGCCAGCCGGCGGATCGTCCGCGCGGTCGATGCGCTGTAGCGGCGCGAGAGATTGTCGAAGCCGTCATTGAACCGGTGCGCGTAGTGGACCACCCGGCTTCGCCAACTGGTACCCTCGACCGCGCCATGTCTCACCCGCGGCTTCAGCAGCAGCGCGGCCAATGCCGGGGACAGCGACAGCGAGACGAAGGCGGAGATCGCCGTGGCGCTGACAATGGTCAGCGCGAACTGCTTGTAGAACTCGCCGGAGATGCCGGGGATGTATGCGGTCGGCACGAATACGCCGAACAGCACCAGCGCGATCGCGATCACCGCACCGGCGACCTCGTCCATGGTTTCATGCGCGGCCTCGCGCGGGCTCATGCCCTCCTCTTCCATCAGCCGCTCGATATTCTCGACGACGACGATCGCGTCATCGACGACGATGCCGATCGCCAGCAGCAGGCCGAACAGCGAGAGGTTGTTGAGCGAGAATCCGAAGGCGCCCATCGCCGCGACCGCGCCGATCAGCGACACCGGAATGGCGACGATCGGGATGATCGCTGCCCGCCAGCTCTGAAGGAACAGCACCACCACCAGCACGACCAGGATCAGCGCCTCGGCCAAGGTCTGGTTCACCGCCGAGATCGAATGGCGGATATGCTCGGTCGGGTTGAACGACAGCCCCCAGGCGAGGCCCTGGGGAAAATCCTTTTCGGCCGCTTTCAGCTCCGCCATCAGCGCGTCGGCGGTCGACAGCGCATTGGATCCGGGCAGCTGACTGATGCCGAGGAACACCGTCGGCTTGCCGTCGCTATAGCCGTTCTGGGTGTAATCCTGCGCGCCCAGCTCGAGCCGCGCGACATCGCGCAGCCGCGTCAGCCCGCCGCCACTACTTCGCTTCAGGACGATCTCGCCGAACTCTTCCGGCGAGGTCAGCCTGCCCTGCGCCTGGACCGCGACCTGATAGCCGATCTCGTCGCGCGCGCCGAACGGCGGCTGGCCGAGCGCGCCGGCGGCGACCTGGGCATTTTGCCGGCGGATGCCGGAAATGATCTCGTCGACCGTGAGATTCCGCCCCGCCGCGAGATCGGGATCGATCCAGATCCGCATATTGTATTCGCGCCCGCCGAGAATGCGAACATCGCCCACCCCGTTGATGCGCGCGAGCCGGTCGACCACCTGCAGCGCCAGATAATTGCTGATGTACTGCCGGCTCAACGTGCCGTTGGGCGAGTTGAACTTTACGATCATCAGCATGTCGGGCGAGTTCTTGCGCACCGTCACGCCGATCGCGCGCGTCTCGGCCGGCAGGCGTGGCTCGATCGCCGATACGCGATTCTGGACGAGCACCGTCGCCTTGTCGATGTCGGTGCCCTGGTCGAAGGTGATGGTGATCGCGACCCGCCCATCGCCGGTCGACCCCGAGCTCATATAGGTCATGTGCTCGACGCCGTTGATCGCCTGTTCGATCGGCTGCGAGACGACCTGCGCCATGGTCTGGGCATTGGCGCCGGGATAGCTCGCCGCCACGGTCACGGTCGGCGGGGCGACGTCGGGATATTGCGCCACCGGCAGCGTCGGATAGGCGATGATGCCGACGATCACGATGATGATCGAGATCACCGCGGCGAAAATCGGCCGTTCGATGAAGAAATGCGGCAGCCGCAGCCGCATGCCGCCGGTGCGCCTGCCGTGCCCTGACGGCGCGGGCGCTGCGGGCTCGTCTTGGTCCATTCAGCTCACGCGGATCGGCAGGCGGACCAGGTCAGGACCAATGAAAACTCGCACATTCGGCTCCGCCCCCGCACTGCCGCCCTGAGCGGCTGAGTCGAGCTATGCAGGGCTTTGGTGTGGGTTTCCAGCCCGAGCGGAAGGTCAGGACCAGCGCCCAAAGGCGCCGCCTCGCTCTTCTGCCGCGCTCATCTGCCTTGCAAATCTGGCCACAACGGACGGAATTCGGTTCGACTCCCGCCCTGATTGACATACCCTGTCCCCCGATAAAAATCGGCGGGAGGAGAGGCCCATGGATGGCCGCAAAGTCCATCGCCAGCACAGACCGGTGCTCGCGGCGATCGTCATAGCCGGCGGTTTCCTCCTCGCTCATGCCGCATTCGCCCAGTCGGACGGGGATGAGCAATGCGGCAAGAAGGGGACTGCTCTGATGTTCGACGCTCTCGCCAAATCATGGCAGCCAACCAACAAATCCTGCGTGCGGGATGGGCCGGGTGCGCCGGTCAATGGCGACAAGAGGTGCGGCTTCGCGGGATATGTCCTGAAGTATGACGCGAAGAGGAGCGTGTGGAGAGCCTCGCAGGATCACTGCGACGGGTCTCAGCCGTACATCGGCTTTCACAAGATTGATTAGCAGGGGCGACCCGCCAGCCGCCTCGATTCAGCCGCTCGCGAGAATTCCGCCCACTGCCGCAACCGCTTCGGCCCCCTGACGCAGCCCGGCCTCGGCCGCCGGCCCGCGCGTGGCGGGATCGAGCGGATCGCTGCCCATGGTCGCGAGCGCGGCCGCATCGGCGGTGATCACCGCCACTTTCACACCCTTGGCCTCGAGATCGGCGATCTCCTCGGCCAGCCCCTCGCCAAGTCCCGGCACTCCGGCCATCGGCGATATCACCAGCGCGGCGCGCGCGTCCTCGGCGAGATGGGCGTTGTCCGGCGTCCGCCAGATGCCGCCGTCGAGATAGTAACGGCCATTGGCCGCAACCGGCGGCCAGAGCCCGGGAATGGCGCAGCTCGCCGCAACCCCGTCGACCAGCGCGATGCCGCTCGTCGCGTCGAGCGTGACGAGCTGTTCGCTCTCCCGGTCGACCGCGGTCAGCACCAGGCTCGCAGGCCAGGCGGCATCCTCGCCGCCAAGCCGCGCGACGATCGTATCGCGCCGCGCCTTGGGCGGCACAGTCTCCGCGGTCCTCGCAAGCGCGCACATCTCACGCAGCCGATCCGCGCGCGAAAGCCCGGGCTTCGTCGCCAGCGCCATGATCGCCCCCAGCTTCGCCGGATCGGGCGTAAGCTCGGAAGTCTGCTTGGCCGGATCGACCTGCCGCTCATAAAGCGCCTCGGCCGACCAGCCGATGGCGAGCTGCGCCGCTACCACCGATCCCGCCGACGTGCCGATGAACTTGTCGGCCCGCGCGAGATCAACGCCACCTCGCGCGAGCCCCGCGACAAGGCCGCTCAGCCAGCCGATGCCCCACACCCCGCCGCCGCCGAACACGACCGTCACGCCACTGCCCATGCCTATCCTCTTTCTACTTCGTCATTCCCGCGAAAGCGGGAATCCAGTCCCACCTCGCCAATGCCGTGAGCGTGGAAGCCTGGCGCAACCTCAAGTCTGGATTCCCGCTTTCGCGGGAATGACGATTAGAGGTTTTCGTCGCGCTCTACGCCGCCGCGCCCATCACCGGCTGCTGTACCGCGCGCACCTCGAAATCCTCATAGCGTGGCGCCGCCAGATTCTCCTTCAGCTCCGGCAATGTGATCGGATCGAGCGCCGGCGTGCCGGTCTTGTCGAGATACCAGCTCTGACAACCGCCGGTGCCGAAGACCGAATTGCGCGAGCGTTCGCGCGCGTCGTTGAACCAGTCCCAGGCCGCCTCCTCGGTCGGCGCAAGCAAGATCTTCTCCTGGTCGATCCGCTCGAGCAGCTGCATCAGATAGGCGACATGCGTCTCGACGATGCTGACCACCGAGGCGCTGCCGCCCGGCGAATAGGGCCCGTTCATCATGAAGAAGTTCGGCATGTGCGGCAGCGCGACCGAGCGGTAGCTGACCGGCAGATCGGTCCACAGCTTCTCCAGCGTCACCCCGCCCTCGCCGGTGATCTGCATCGGCCGCAAAAAGGCATGGGCATTGAAGCCGGTGGCGAAGACGAGGATGTCGAGCTCGTGAAGCTTGCCGTCCTTGGTGACGACGCCCTTCGCCTCGATATGGTCGATGCCCTCGGTGACCAGCGCGACCGAGGGCTTCTGCACCGCCTCGTGGAAGCCGCCCGAGATCACCAGCCGCTTGCAGCCGACCTCGTAATCCGGAGTCATCTTCGCGCGCAGTTCGGGATCGCGGATCCGATCGAGCGCGCCACGGATGAGCTTGTCGCGTTGCGCGCGCGCCTCGGGATCGATCGTCACCGCACGCGCCATCTTGTCGAACATCGCCTCCAGCTCGCGGTAATGCTTGCGCACCAGCGGCGGGAACAGCCGATAGGCCAGCCGCTTCCACCAGGGGATCGGGTCGTTGTCCATCGGCCAGACCCATTGCGGCGTGCGCTGGAACAGCACCAGCTTGCCGACTTTGTCGGCGATCTCCGCGGTGATCTGGCTGGCCGAGGAGCCGGTGCCGATCAGCCCGAGCCGTTTGCCCTTGAATGGCACCGACCAGTCCCAGCGCGCGGTGTGGAAGCTCGGGCCAGCGAAGCTGTCGCGCCCGGGGATATCGGGCATCACCGGGTGATGCAGCCGGCCGCAGCCGCTGATCACGACATCGGCCGCGAGCACGTCGCCGTCCTTGGTCGTCACCCGCCAGCCATTGCCGAGGAACTCGGCCGAGGCGACCTCCTTGTTGTAGCAGATGTGCGGCAGCACGCCGTAGCGCTTCGCCACGCCATGATAATATTTCCAGATCTCGGGCCCGCCGGCGAAGCGGCTGCTCCAGCCCGGATTGGGCGCGAAGCTATAGATGTAGAGATGGGCGAAGACGTCGCAGGCGATGCCGGGATAGGTGTTGTCGCGCCAGGTCCCGCCCAGCCGATCCGCCTTTTCGAGAATGGTGAAATCGTGCCAGCCGCGTTCGCGCAGCTTCAGCCCCATCAATATGCCGGCAACGCCCGCGCCGATGATCACCACCCGCGGCCCAGGGCTCCCACCGCGCACCGCCTCTATCCCAGCCTTGGTCATCCATCTCTCTCCCGACTGCTTGTTGGCCGTCTTGTTTGTCTCCACTATACCGCCTCATCGCCCAGCTCAAAGGCGCGGCTGGGCCGGGGGACCAAGCGCAATCATGCTGTCGGCGGCGGGCAACGCATATTTGACGAGCATCGGCCCGGGCACCGCGATGGGCGCGCTGCTCCGCCGCTACTGGATTCCCCTGCTCTATTCCCAGGAGCTGGACGAGCGCGACGGCGGGCCGCTGCGCATCCGCCTGCTCGGCGAGAACCTGATCGCCTTCCGCGACGGCGCGGGCCGCATCGGCCTGCTCGACCATCACTGCCCGCACCGCCAGGCCTCACTGTTCTACGGCCGCAATGAAGCCGAGGGCATTCGCTGCCTCTACCATGGCTGGCAGTTCGCGGTGGATGGGCGCTGCATCGACATCCCCAACGAGCCGGGCGATTGCCCGCTGCTCGGCAAGGTTCGCGCCACCGCCTATCCCTGCCGCGAGGCGAACGGGATCATCTGGACCTATATGGGTCCGGGCGAACCGCCGCCGCTGCCGACGATGGGCTGGGCTGCAGCACCGCCGCAGCGCAAGACGCGGCTCAAATATATCCGCCATTGCAATTGGGTGCAGGCGATGGAGGGAGATTTCGACAGCTCGCACCTCGGCTTCCTTCACCGCAAGCTCAATGGCGCACCCGCGCCATCACCCGCCACGGCCCCGAACGGTGATGCTCTGCGTTCGATCACCGCGCATGACACAAGGCCGAAACTCGAGGTCGAGGATACGCCGGTCGGCGTGATGTACAGCGCCGCGCGCAACGCGCCGAGCGGCGAGGATTATTGGCGCGTCACCCAGTACCACCTGCCGTTCTACACCAGCGTCCCCGCCTATGATGGGCTCAACCGGCTCAAGATCTGGGTGCCAGTGGACGACACGCACACCATGGTCTGGGAAGCCAATTGGAGCCCGAACGCCGATCTCGACGCGGAGCAGCAGTTCGGCACCAAGGGTCGCGTCGGTCCCTCCGGCTTCCTCCCCGAGGACGACGGCTGGTACGGCCGCGGCAATTTCGCCGCCCGCGCCGAGAACGACTATCTGATCGACCGCGCCCGCCAGCGCGAGACCAGCTTCAGCGGCATGGAAGGCGCGACGCCGGTCGAGGATGCCGCGATGCAGGAAAGCATGGGCGCGATCGTCGACCGCAGCCGCGAGCATCTCTCCGCCTCCGACGCCGCGATCATCCGCCTGCGCAAGCGACTGATGGCCGCCGCGGAGGCGCTGGAGAAACACGGCACGCCGCCGCCCGGCGTCGACGACCCCGCGCTCTATCATAGTCATGGCGAGCAGGCCCTCGGCGACGGCAATGGCGGATGGCAGCTCAGTTACGCAAAGCTGATGGCGGAGATGTACCGCGGCGTGCGATAGCCCCGTTGCGGCCTTCTCTTCGTCAACTGGCGGTTTCGCTCGGCCTTCGCGTCAGTGCCTCGATGACCCCACGGAGCCGCGCATTCTCGCGCTCCAGGGTATCGACCCGCGCGAGGAGATCGGCGCCGGGCGATGTCGCCACGGATGGACTTCCCAGCCTGCCTGGCGCCCGCCGCAACTCCCTCGGCGCGCAGCCGAACCACCGCCGGCAGCTTCGCGTCAGAACCGCCGGCTCGCGAAATCCGATCATCGCGGCGATCTGGGTAATCGGCAGCGTCGATTCGGCGAGATAGCGATAGGCGGCATCGCGCCGAACCTCTTCGAGCAACGATCGGAAGCCGCGGCCCTCGCCAACCAGCTTGCGATCGAGCGTCCGCGCATGCATTCCGATCTGGCGCGCGACATCCTGCTTTGTCGCGCGGCCCAACGCGAGATTGCGCAATAGAATCGACCTAACTTGCGCAGACAGCGGCGTCGTCATCGAATATTCGTGATCAATGAATGCATCGGCCAGCGTGAACAGCGTCTCCCTGGTGTCGGGAATCGTCGTCGCCAGATCCGCCTCGGCCAGGAACAGCGCGGTGAAGGGCATGTTCATCTCGACGCGGGTGCCGAAATAGCGCCGGTAATCGCCGAGCGACGAAACCGGGCCATGCGTGAACCACAGCTCGCGGCTGCGCACCTTGCCGCCGGAAAGCGCGGCGATGACATGATGCAGCAGCGCCATGGCGTGTTCGGCGACCTGCTGCGCATGGGGCAGCCGGCTGAGATACATCTCGAAACGGAAATAGGGTCGGCCGGTCTCGGCCTCGATTTCGCGAACGATCGACACCGCGGAGCTGAATGCCACCGCATGGGCGATGAAATAGTCGAACGCCTCACCCAGCGTCGGCAGGTTGCGCATCGCGACCTCGAGCGGGCCGAGGACGGCCGTGCCGCCCTGATGCGCGGCGAGGCGCAGCCCGAAGTCAGGTCGGCCGGTGGCGAGCGCAGTCTCGTGCAGCAGCCGTGTCAGCTTGTGATAGGGAATGGTCTGGACCGCCCTGCCCGACTCGTGAAGGCGAACCCCGGCGCAGCTCAGCAACGCCTCGGGATCGCCGCCGAGCGCGCGCACCAGATCGGCATAGCCGCGCAGCGCATCGGCACGCACCACCCCGACCGTCGACGCCGGCCCGGCGCTGGAGTTGCGTGAGGAGGTCATAACGTGTCATCGGCCAATTTGTCGTAAATAGTCAATCTTCTGTCTCGAATAGACAAGAGATTGACGATCCTTCCGGCTAATTTCGAATCTGCCGACAACAGTTTCGGCGCGGAGAGGCTGTCCATGCTCGACATCAAACCGATTCAGGATCTCGACGATCCTGCCTTCGATCCCTTCGCCTCGGATGACGCGGCCTGGGGCGATATCGAGGATCCCTATCCGATCATCGCACGCTGCCGGCACGAAAAATCGGTGCACCCGATCGAATATCGCAAGCTGTTCACCGATACGGTCGATCCGACGATGTCGCATTACCCGCACTTCTCGATCTTCGGTTACGACGAGGTGCTCGAGGTGATGATGCGCCCCGAAGATTTCTCCAGCGAGATCATGATGGAGAATCTCGGCGTCGCCTTCGGTCGTTCGATCGTCATCATGGATCCGCCGGAGCACACGCGTTACCGGCGCATCTTCCAGAAGGCGTTCCTGCCCAACATCATCCGCAAATGGAGCGACCATATCGTCGATCCGGTGATCGCCGGGCTGTTCGACAAATTCGTCCGCAATGGCAAGGCCGATCTCGTCCAGGACGTCACCATCCACTACCCGTTCGAGATCATCTACAAGCAGCTCGGGCTGCCGCCGGCGGAAGGCCGCATCTTTCACAAGCTCGCCGTCACCCAGACCTTCTGGGTGTCGCATCCCGAGATCACCGCCGAGGCCGGCCGCAAGCTCGGCGACTATTTCGACGCGCTTCTCGACGCGCGCCGTGCCGATCCCGGCGAGGACCTCGTCAGCTTGCTCGCGACCGCGGAGATCGACGGTGAATATCTGCCACGCGACGCGATCGTCTCCTTCCTCCGCCAGCTGATCAACGCCGCCGGCGACACGACCTATCGCACCACCGGCACGCTGCTGATGTGTCTGCTCAACAATCCCGATCAACTCGAGGCCGTGCGCCAGGATCGCTCGCTCGTGCCGGCGGCAATCGAGGAGGCGCTGCGCTGGGATGGGCCGGTGACGATGGAATGGCGCGGCACCGATCACGACACCACGATCGGCGGCGTCGACATCCCGGCCGGCAGCGTCATCAACTATGTCCAGGGCTCGGCCAATCGCGACGAACGCAAGTTTCCCGACCCCGACAAATATGACGTCTTCCGCGACCGCAGCCATCGCCATTTCGGCTTCGGTACCGGTCCGCATGTCTGCATCGGCCAGCACCTCGCCCGGCTCGAGATGGAGCGCGCGCTGACGGCCGTGCTCGACAGATTGCCGAATCTCAGGCTCGACCCCGATTTTCCGCCGCCGGTGTCGCGCGGCTTCCACCTGCGCACGCCGCGCCATATTCACGTGCTGTTTGACAGCTGATGCGCGTCTGGATGTGCGTGTCCTGCGGCTGGATCTACCGCGAGGACAAGGGTGACCCGATCGGCGGCATCGCCCCCGGCACTGCCTGGCAGGACGTGCCGGAAAGCTGGCGCTGCCCGGATTGCGGCACGCCGAAATCCGATTTCGAGATGATCGAGATCTAGGCCCGCTTTTTTCCTGGCAGGGACGCTAGACCCCGCTCGTCTTCGCCCGGCTCACCTTGCGCGTGCCCAGCGCCTCGCGCGCCATCGCGCGGATGTACATGTGGACATCGCGCAGCGTGTCGGCCGAGAAATCGTCGAAGATCGGCATGCCGTTCTGCTGCAGCCCGCCCTTCTGCAGCAGCGCGGTGAACGCCGGCAGGCTGAGCGCGATCGGCGATTCGCGCAGGTCGGGCCCGGGCACGCCGGGCGAGCGTGCGCCGAGACCGTGGCAGGCGAGGCAATGGGTTGCAAAGACCATCTCGCCGCGCCCGATCGCCGCCTCGTCAAGCACCAGCTTGGGATCGTCGAGCGGCCTGAGCGTCATGTCGCGCGGCGCGGTCGGGGGCAGCTTCGCCTTGCCACCCAGGGCAAAGGTCAGCAGCCGCCGCGGCTGCGCGCCATATTTCCAGCCACGGCTGACCGAATCCACCGCCGCGGCATTGGCGTTGCCGCCATAGCCGACCAGGATCGAGACATATTGCTTGCCGCCGACGACATAGGTGATCGGCGCGCCGGTGATGCCGAGCTTGGCGTCGAACCGCCAGAGCTCGCGCCCGCTCGCCGCATCATAGCCGTGGAGGATGCCCTCGCCGTCACCCTGGAAGACGATGTCGCCCGCGGTCGCCAGCACGCCACCGTTCCACATATTGGGATAGCGCACCCGCCAGCGTTCTTTCTGCGCGACCGGATCCCAGGCGACGATGCTGCCATAGCCGTCGCTCGCATCCGCCTTGTCGAAGGCGACGCCGGTCGCACCCGTCCAGGGCGAGTCGATCGTGCGCTTGACCGGATGGGCGACGAGCGCGGGAAAGCCGGTATATTCCGAGCTCTGCGTCATCGCCGGCACGTAAACCAGGCCGGTGCGCGGGCTGTAGGCCATCGGCTGCCAGTTATGCGCGCCCATCGCACCCGGCCACATCCGGATTGGCGCATTTTCGTAGCGGATGCCCGGCGCCTCGACCGGTCGGCCGGTCTTGATGTCGACGTGATCCGCCCAGGTGACCTTGTCGTATTTGCCGGCCGAGAGCAGCTCGCCGGTCTTGCGGTCGAGCACGTAGAAGAAGCCGTTGGTCGGCGCCTGCATCACCACCTGCCGCTTGCGCCCGCCGATTGTGAGATCGGCGAGGATCAGGTCGGCAGTCGCCTTGTAATCCCAGGCCTCGTTGGGATTGGCCTGATAATGCCAGACATAGGCGCCGGTATCGGGATTGAGCGCGACGATCGAGGTGAGAAAGAGATTGTCGCCGCCGCCGGGGTTGCGCAGTCGCGGATTATACGGCCCCGAATTGCCGGTGCCGATGTAGAGCAGGTTGAGCGCGGGATCATAGACCATGCCGTTCCACACGGTGCCGCCGGTGCCGACTTCCCACCAGCGGCCCGACCAGGTCGCCGCCGCCTTCTTCATCGCGTCATTCTCGAAGCCGTCGGCGGGATTGCCGGGGACGGTGTAGAAGCGCCAGGCCTGCTTGCCGGTATTGTAATCATAGGCGGTGACGAAGCCGCGCGCGCCGAGATCGCCGCCGCCATTGCCGATCACCACCTTGTTCTTCACGATCCGCGGCGCGCCGGTGATGGTGTAGTAGCTGTCGTCGGCGACGGTCTTGACCGACCAGACCTCTTTGCCGGTGTACGCGTCGACCGCGATCAGCCGGCCGTCCATCGTCCCGACGAAGACCTTGCCCTCGGCATAGGCGAGGCCGCGATTGACCGGCGGCGCGAGCCGCGGATGGCGCGGGCGATATTTCCAGACCTCGGGATCATAGCTCCAGATCAATGTCCCGGTGACCGCGTTCACGGCATAGATTTTGGCGCCCTGGCCGGTGAAATAGAGCGTGCCGTGCATCGCCAGCGGCGTCGCCTCCAGCGCATGCTCGCCGGGCAGCTCGAGCGACCAGACCAGGCCGAGGTTCTTGACCGTGGCGCGATTGATCTGGTCGATTGCGCCATAATGCGGCTCGCCGACCGAACCGCCGACGCCGACCCAGTCGACGAGCTCCGGCGGCGTGCGCAGCTTTGCGGCGACGCCCGCGACGGCGCCCGTCACCGCCAAGCCGGTCAGCGCCAGGGTCAATGCCCGCATCTCTCAGCCCCTCTCCCGCGCCGTGCGCGTCGCTTATCGTTCGACCTGCAGTTCCAGCAGCTGGCCATAGGCGGCGCCACCAACACCGAACACATCGGTGTAGACGAACACCTGCTTGATGTCGGGAAAGCCCTCGACCTTCTCTTCGAGCGGCGGCAGCTCGTTGACCGAGACGCGCGCGCTCAGCGCCGGACTGAGGCGGTTGCGCAAGCGATCGATCACCGGCGTCAGCGCTTCCTCCGACGGATAGCGCAGGCCGAAATGCGGCGTCCCGAACGGATCGCTCCGCGCCTTTTCCGCATAGCTGTCGAATGCCGCCGTGAGGGCCGCATCGGCGGCGATGAGCGATCGGATCTTCGCCTCGATCTCGGCCTGGCTGGGCAACATCTCGGACAGGAGAATGACGTTGTTGGTCCGGTCCTGGTCATCGTCATTGGGATGCGCCGCGAGATAGGTCGAACCGGTTTCGTTGACGAAGCCGGTATCGACCACCGTCAGGCCCAGCGCCTCGACCAGCTCGATGGCGAGCGCGCGGTCACCGGGGCGGTAGAGCGTCTCGAGATGGTTGAGCAGCCCGCCCTTGTAGTCAGCGATCCTCTCCACGGCCCTCTCCCATTCGATGTGACCAGGATGTTCGGTCTCTCATAGTCCGCGACGGGTGGGAAGCGGACCTCGCGCGCCGCAGCCGGAATGAATTCAGTTCGATGACTTCCCGGGCAGCGTCGTGAACGGCTGCCCCCAGGCCTCACGGTGGGCGAACTTGTCCAGCGGTTGGCGTGAAACCGGGCCGAACCGGCCTTCGGGATAGCCGATCGGCAATATCGCGAACGACTTCACGCCTTCCGGCAGACCAAGGATGGCGTCCACTTCGGCGCCGTAAACCATGTGCCGCGTGGTCAGCGTCGAGCCAAGGCCAAGCGCCCGCGCCGCGAGGAGCATGTTCTGGACCGCGGGATAGATCGAGGCGCCGCTCATCGGGTTCGCGCCTTGAGCGCCAACCCTCAGACACGCCACGAGCCAAACCGGCACTTCGTGGAAGTGGTAGGTCAAATGCGCGACGGCAGCGATCTGGCGAGCCAGCTTGTTTCGGTCGGGACCATCCGGCATCTGCGCCAGGCGCTCCGCATAGTGCTTGGCCACGAGCTCGTCATAGGCGCGCTGATAATAGACCTGAACCTTCTCCTTCACGGTGCTATCCGTGACGACGAGGACACCCCAATCCTGGCTGTTGCCGCCATTCGGAGCGGCCTGACCGGCGCGCAGGATCTGCTCGACAAGCGCCTCTGGAACCGGATCCGGCTTCAGACGACGCATGGCGCGCACGCTGAACATGGCTTCGAAAAGCTTGACGTCGCCTTCCAGGATCATCTCCGTACCGGCGCGGGGATCTTGTCCACGGCTCCGCTCCTGCGATCTGACTCTTCTGCATTCCAATACCGCGCGGATGCCGCATGACACCAGCAAGTTTCGGCGTGGCTATCTTCGCAGTATTTTCTCCATCGCCCGACCCTTGGCGAGCTCGTCGATCAGTTTGTCGAGATAGCGGATTTCCCGCATGGTGGGCTCTTCAATGGCTTCCACGCGGACGCCGCAGATCACGCCGGTGATCAACGATCGCGCCGGATTCATCTGCGGCGCTTGCGCGAAGAAATCCTCGAAATTCACATTTGTCGCCAGTTGCTCGTCCAGCGTCGCTTGATCATGGCCGGTCAGCCAGCAGATGACTTCATCGACCTCTGCCTTGGTGCGCCCCTTCTTCTCCGCCTTGGCGACATAATGCGGATAAACGCTCGCGACGCTGACCGAATAGATGCGATGCTTCGTCATGCGTCCTCCTGAGCAGGCTCGTCGAGGACGACGCCGATATCCCGCAGCCATGCATCGACGACCGCATTGAACTCGGCCGGTCGCTCCTGGTGAAGCCAATGGCCGGAGCTGGCCCACGCAATGGCGCGAGAGCGCGGATCGGAAAACAGCGCTGCCTCCGCCGCGACAAGATCCTCTTTCGCGTAGATGGTCAGAACCGGGCATTGGCGACGCCGCAAATAGAGCTCCGACACCGACCCGTGCGACAGCGAACCCCGGCCGTACATCGCCTGGTACAGGACATGCTCCGGGACGCCGGCGACACGGCGCAGGTGCCAGCTCTTCAGATGCGGCGGCGACGCCGGCGCGTAGCTGTTGCCGAGCAGCGATTGCACGGTGGCGACGGGGTCGGCCTTCATCGCATCGCGCACCGCCTGAACGCCCGCATGGGCCTCATCCGAGATCAGATAGCTTGGATCGACGCAGACCGCGGCCGTCACCGATGCGGGATGCTCGACAGCCAGTGCGCTGACGACATTGCAACCCATCGAATGCCCCACGGCGATCACCGGTCCGGTTTCGAGCCGTTGCAGCAGCGTGGCGACATCCGCGGCGAAGACCTTCGACTCATAGCCTTCGGCCGGAGCGCTGGAACGCCCATGTCCGCGCAGATCCACCGCGATCACCCGGTGAGACCGGGCGAAATGCGGCAGCTGCCACATCCAGTCGTGGGAATCGCAGGAATAGCCGTGGACAAACAGGATCGGCGGCGCGCGCCGGCCCTCATCCGTGTAGAACAGCCGCACCTCACCCAGATCGGCGAACATGACGGCTTCCCTCCGCTCCGTGTCTTGGGTCGGTCAGTCGATCATCCCGGCCTTGGTCAAGGCCTCGGCGATCACCTCGCGCCCGGTGACCCCCGCCGGAAAACCGGAATAGCCGGTCACGTGATAGATCACCTCCTCCAGCTCGGCGACGGTTGCGCCGTTGCGGATCGCCGCGGGCGCATGGAAGGCAAGCGGGGCGTGATCGCGCTGGCTGAGCAACAGCGCGACGTTGATCAGGCTGCGCGTGCGCAGGTCAAGGCCGTCCCTCGCCCACAGCCCCTCCATGCAATTCACCCTCAGGATATCGCTCATCTCCTCCGCGAAAGCGGACTTCGACACGGTAAAACTCTGAGCAGCCGGCGGCCCCGCCATTTGCTTGACGATCTCAGCCGCGCGTTCCGTCTTGTCACCCATGTCGTCCTCCACCTTCAACCTCGTGGGCGAGACCGTTCCCGCCCTTGGCTGCGAAATTAACCTGCCGGTTACCATCTTCCACTAGCAATAGTCGCCAGCGACAGAGGCGTTGGCATGACCGATCCCAGGCGATCAGGACAGGCTTCACGGAGCGAGCGGAACCAGCCCGCCGTCGAAGCCGCCGCCGCGGATCACGGCCCGGTCTGGATGATTGCGCTGCCGAGCTTTGCCTGCACAGTAGCACTTGCCGCCTATCTGCTCATGATGATCGGCAGCCGCCTGATTTGAGGTTGGGCGCCGGTCTCCAGCGATCGCTAGCTCAACCGTTCCGTATCGGCATCATGGTCCTTGCGCAGACGCAGTTCGGTCGGCGTCGTCGAGGCCTGTTGGTCCCATTGCTCGAAGAAGGTGATGGTCTCGGGCGCCGGGCGCGTCGCCCGCGAGAAATCGTCGCCGATCGTATAGGCGACGGGAAGCAGGGCGGCCTGGGTCACGCCCTCGGGAATGCCGAGCACCTTGGCGGCATCCGACTCATGCGCGAGGTGGAACGTCGTCAGCACCGTCCCCAGCCCGCGCGCGCGCAACGCCAGGTTGAAGCTCCACACGGCGGGATAGATCGAGGCGAAGAAGCTGGTTGCGCTGAGCAGGCTGTCCATCGGCGGCCGTCCGAGCAGGCAGGGAATGACGATCGCGGGCACCTCATGCAGATGCTCGGTGAGATAGGCGGCGGCGCTGTAGACCCGCGCCGTCTGCATTTCGCCTTCAGCCTCGAGCTTGGCAATCTCGGCGGGGAAATAGCTCCCCGCGACCGACTGATAGACCTCGGCGAGCGCCTTCTTGCGCTCGGGCTCGGTGACGATGATCCAGCGCCACCCCTGGCTGTTCGATGCGGTCGGTGCCTGCTGCGAGATGCCAATGCACTCGAGGATCAGCTCGCGCGGCACCGGCCGGGTCAGGTCCAGCCGCTTGCGCACCGCCCGTGTCGTGCACAGCAGCTCATCGGCATTCTCGCGATCGATCCTCACGGCGCTCCCCGGTCTCGGCCTGCCTATTGCGCCGCCAGGGCTTCAGCGGCGGATCGATCTAGCCACGCCAAGGGCCCTGGTGACAAGCGAGACGCTATTTCGCCAGCGCGCCGGTCGCGCCGGCAGGCTAGCCGGTCGCCCCCAGCCCTGCGCCGAAGACCATATTGCGCAGCTCGAGCCGCTTGATCTTCTGCATGCCCGCGCTGGTCCGGGGGAATTGCGGGACGGGCGCGAAACGGACCCGCTCGAAGGTTGGGAAATGGGCGGTGACGCGGTCGATCAAAGCCTGCGCCGGCAGCGCTGCGGCCTCGATCGCCACGACCAGCTCCTCGAGCCCGCCGGCATCGACGCCCTGGAACAGGCAGACATTCTCGACGTCGAGCAGCTGGCGCATCTGTTGCTCGATCGGCGCCGCGGCGATCTTCGTGCCACGCAGATTGAGCACATCGCCGGCGCGGCCGAGAATGCGAATGCGACCATCCTCGCGCCGCACCGCGAGATCCCCGGGATAGAACCAGCCCTCGCGGAACACGCTGGCGCTGATCTCCGGATCGTCGAGATAGCCATGCGCATCCTGGTCGAGCAACGCGACGCGAAGCACGCCTTCCTCACCCGCCGCGCATGCGCGTCCATCCTCGTCGACGATCTCGACATGGCGATCGGCGATCGGCGCGAGCCACAGGATCCCGTCTTCCTCCTCGACGTACGAGCGCAGGATATGGCTGCATTCGGTCGCGCCATAGCTGACCATGATCCGGTCGAACTTCGCATTGCGCAGCGCCTTGAGCAGCTTTGGCGAAACGAAACCGCCGGCGAGATTGGCGAGCGGCATGGTCGCCGGCCGGCGCACGGTTGCGGTCTGGGCGATGAGATCGAAGGCCATGCCCGGCGGCATCGACAGCAAGGTCGGCTGGTATCGAAAGACGTTGCGGAAGACGTCCTCGGTCTGGTCCGCGACCACCGTCGCCCCCGCGCGCCAGGCCGACAGTGGCTGCTTGAAGCCGATCCCGCTCCACAGCCCGAAGGTCAGCATAGGGACGATCGAATCCGGCGTGATATGGCGATAGGTGACGCAGCGCTCGACCAGCGCATCCTCATGCGCGCCTTCCTTCAGCACCTTCTTGTGATCGCCGGTCGTGCCCGAGGTGTAGAGGATATGACCGCCATAGGGACGCGCCGCATCGTCGATCGGCGCTGGCGGTTCGCCCGGCACGCGCCGCCAGGCCTTGTCCGGCACGGTGATGATCCGCCGGCCGAAGGCCTTCGGCCGCGTGATCTTGAGGCGCGCCGCGTCCTCCGCTGCGATGACGATCGCGCCGATCGTGGTAAGCCCGAGGACCTCGACATCCTCCAGCGTCTCGACGCAGATCGTGTCCATGCCGAGGCTGCGCAGCGCCAGCACGACGCACCATTGGCGGACATAGTGATGCACCAGCACCACCGCGATCATGCCGACCGGCGTTTCGTGCTGCGCAAGAAAGCGCCGCGCCGCGTCGATGTCGCGGGCGAAGTCGGCATAGCTGACCGGCTGGTCGTTGTGGATCAGCGCCAGCTTGTCGGGCTGCTCGGCCGCCCAGCGGTAGATGTGATTGACGATCACCGCGCCGCGGTCGCGTTATAGACCGCCTGCGGCCGCGCATAGAAATCACGGTTCCAGCGCCCATGCTCGGGCGGGCCGTGACCCGATGCCTTCCAGCCGAGGAACGGGCCGGACGATGCGAAGGCTGGCCGCGCCTGGTTGACCGAGAGGATGCCCGCCTGCGCCTGGTCGAGAAAGCGCGCTTCATGGTCCCGGTCATGGGTGAAGATCGCGCCGAGCAGGCCGTAGCTCGTCGCATTGTGCAGCTGCAGCGCTTCGTCGAAGTCTTCCGCCACGACCAGCCCCGCGACGGGCCCGAACAGCTCGGTCTGCATCACCGACGCGCCATGATGCTCGCAGGCGATGATCGTCGGAGCGACCCAGCAGCCTGCCTCGGGAACGCCGACGGGCACGCCGCCGCCGGCGAGCAGCCGCCCACCCCGCTCCAAGTTGCCGGCAATGACCTCGAGCAGCCACTCTTGTCGCTCGCGCGAGATGACCGGGCCGATCTGAGTCTCCCGCGCCGCGGGCATGCCCGCGCGTAGCGTCGTCACCGCGGCCGATATCGCCTCGCCGAACCGGGGCGCAATCGCGCGCTCGACGATCAGCCGCCGGATCGCGGTACAGCGCTGACCCGAGAAGCTGAACATCGCCGGCGCGAGATCGGCGGCGACCGTCTCGACATCGACGTCGGCGAGGATGATCGCGGCGTTATTGCCGCCGAGCTCGCCCTGCACCGGGATCGCCCGCGCATGGCAGTGATTGACCACCTGTGTCCCGATATCGACCGAGCCAGTGAAGCTCACCGCCGCAAGGTCGGGATAGTCGAGCAGCAGCTTGCCCGTCACCGCATCGCCAGGGACCAGCGCCACCGCCTCGCCAAGCCCGGCCTCGTCGAGGCTTCGAAACATGATCCGCGAGAGGCCATGGGCCGGCAGCGCTGGCTTCCACACCACGCCATTGCCGTAGATCAGCGCCGGGATGATCTTGCCGAAGGGAATGGCGAAGGGGTTGTTCCACGGCGTGATCAGCCCGACCAGACCATGCGGGCGCAGCCGGAGATGACCCGCGCCATCGTCGATATCGCTTTCATATTGCGCGCAGACGGCATCGAGCAGCGCGGTGCCGTAGGCCAGCTCGCCCTCCGCATCGCCGCGCGGCTTGCCGACCTCGCGAATGAGATGCTCGGTCCAGTCGAAGGCATTCGCCCTGATCGCCGCGATCAGCTGGCGAATTCGCGCAATGCGTTCGCGCGGCGGCACCGCCTGCCACCAGCGCAGGCCGCGCTCGGCGCGCTCGAATGCGTTGATCACCTCGGTCGCGCGCGCGAGCGGGTATTCGTCAAGGACCACAGACCAGTCGCATGGGCTGCGGTGCTCCCAGATGACCGTCATCGCCCCTCGTCCAGCATTGCCAGAATCCGATCCGACGCCAGGCATTGCGCGGCGCGGCCGTCGAGCCAGTCGAGCGTCATCGCCGCATGCGCCGGATCATAGGAGGCAATCGCGTCGCTGGGCAGCCATACCTCAAAGCCATTGGCATAGGCATCGATCGCCGCGGAGCGCACGCAGGCATGGGTGTAGAGCCCGGCGATGACCAGCCGCGCGATGCGCTGCGCGCGCAGCAGCCGCAGCAGCTCGGGAGTCTCGAACGGGCTGTAGAAGCGCTTGGTCAGCAGCGGCTCATGGCCCAGCGGCGCCAGCGCGTCGGGCGCTAGCGCCCCCGCGGTTCCCGCCCGGCACCAGATGCGGCCCGAGCGCCGCCAATGCGGCATCGCATCCGCGCCATCCGCCGCGACCAGCGTGTGGCTGTGCAGGACCGGGGCGCCGCGCGCGCGAAACGCCGCGAGCAGCTGCGCGATCGCCGCGGTGACGACATCGGCGCTCGGCGCGAGATCGGCCCGCTCGAAATAATCGCGCTGCGTGTCGACCAGCAGCAGCGCGGTCGCCATGCTCAGATCCGCTCGCCGTCGAGGCTCGCCGCGAGCTGGTCCGCCACCGCCTTGCCGAACTCGGCCGTCCCGGTCAGCCGGCAGCCGGGCATCATCACATCGCTGGTGCAGGTCCCGCCCGCCAGCACCGCGCGGACCGCCGCGACCAGCTTCTCCGCCGCCTGCGGCCAGGCGAAGCTTTCGCGCAGCATCATCGCCAGCGACAGGATCTGGCCGGTCGGATTGGCCAGGTTGAGGCCGGCGATGTCGCGCGCGGCGCCGTGGCCGGTCTGATAGGCGGCATGGCCGCGCGCGTTGAAATTGCCCGAATAGGACAGCCCGCGCGAGGCGAGCAGCGCGGAGGCGCAATCGGCCATCACATCGCCAAACAGATTGGGCGAGATGATCACGTCGAACTGCCGCGGATAGGTCACCAGCTGATAGACCGCATTGTCGATCTCCTGCTCGACGACCTCGACCTCGCCGAACTGACCGGCAAGGCTTTGATAGCAGGACCGCCAGAGCGCCGAAATCGACGGCACGCCGCCCGGCTTGAGGATCACATGCAGCCGCTTGCGCCGGAGTGCGGCGGCGCGAAAGGCGATCGTCATCAGCTTGGTGACGACCGGCGCGCTGTAATGGAAGCGGTGGCGGGCGACCGCATGACCCGAGGCGTCGGTCGCGCTCTCCCACTGCCCCTGGTAGATGCCCTCCATATTGTCGCGCACGGCGAGGATATCGACGTCGTCGAGGATTTCGGGCTTGATCGACCCGGCCTGACGCAGCTCGGCCCAGGGCTGGATCGGGGTGAACTTGCAATAGAGGTCGAATTCCTCGCGCAGCTCATAGACAAAGCGGTCGCCGCCCGGGCCGCAGAACAGCACTCCGCCCTCGCCGAAGATCTCGGCGGCGAAGGCCGAGACCTCGGCCGAAAGACAGCGCCCGACCGCCGCCTTGGCCGGGACCCCGATCTCCCCGCCCTCGCGCAGCTCGATCCGGCGCGAGCTGTGGCGCGACAATATCGCCAGCAAATCGAGCGCGACCGCGACCACCTCCGGCCCGACGCCCTCGCCGCGAAGCACGCCGATGAGATGCGTCCCGGCGGGATCGAAACGCGCCGAAACAGGTTCCAGATAGGATGTCAGCGAGACGCTGGTCGGTGGCGCTGCGTCGGATCGCATCAGCCGCTGCTATCCCCCCGGTATGATGGACGCAAGGGGAGCCGACGCAATGTAATCCCGCGTTAAATCCCGGCAAGATTTGCCGCCGGCCCCGCCCGACGATACCACGGCGGGCGATGGCCGCCCTACCCTTCTCCCCTCCGCCCAACAGCCGATGATGGGTTTGCGCGCCCTTGCCGGCCGCCGGGCCGTGACCGGCGGCGCCGTCCACCGCGGCCCGATCACGGTCGGCGTCGTGCTGGCGACGGGGCTGAATGCGCTCGACATCACCATCGTCAACGTCTCGCTGCCGCATATGCAAGGCAATCTCTCGGCCTCGCCCGAGCAGATAACCTGGGTGCTGACCGCCTATATGGTCACCACAGCGGTGATGACTCCGCTGAGCGGCTGGCTGGCCTCCCGCTTCGGGATCAGGCCGATGCTGCTCGCCAGCATCGCCGGCTTCACCATCGCCTCGATGCTCTGCGGCATGGCGACGAGCCTGACCGAGATCGTTCTGTTCCGGATGCTGCAGGGGATCACCGCGGCGCCGATAACGCCGCTCGCCCAGGCGGTGCTGCTCAACATCAACCCGGCGTCCCGCCATGCGCGGGCGATGGCGCTGTTCACCATGTCGGTCGTCGTCGCGCCGGTGATCGGTCCGGTCTTCGGCGGCTATCTCACCGAGGATTTCTCCTGGCGCTGGTGTTTTCTCATCAATCTCCCTGCCGGGATCTTCGCGCTGGGGCTGCTGTGGTATTATCTCCCGAGCGAGCCCGCCCGGCGGCGTCCGTTCGATTTCCTTGGCTTCAGCACCCTGGCAATCGCGCTCACCTGCTTTCAGCTGATGTGCGACCGCGGCACGACCAAGGACTGGTTCTCCTCGCCCGAAATCTGCATCGAGGCCGGCATCGCGGCGACCGCCTTCGCGATGTTCCTCGCCCACAGCTTCACCAGCGCCCACCCGCTGTTTCCGCGCAGTATGTTCAGGGATCGCAATTTCAACACGGCCACGGTGTTCAGCTTCTTCTTCTCGATGCTGCTGTTTTGCAGCTTTTCGCTGTTGCCGCTGATGATGCAGGACCTGCTCGGCTATTCCGCAATCCATTCAGGATTTCTCAGCGCGCCGCGCGGCCTGGTGATGCTCGCGGTGCTGCCGATAATGGGACGGATCGAGCCCTTGGTCGACCGCCGGCTGCTGGTCGGCATCGGTGTCGCTTTCATCACCTGGGGCTTCTGGGAGATGTCGAGGTTCGACCTGTCGATGTCCGGCGACCGGATCGTCTTCGCGACCATCCTCCAGGGCATCGGCCAAGGCATCATCTTCGTGCCGCTAACGACGCTCGGCTTCGCCACCATCCCACAGCATCTTCGCCCCGACGCATCCGCCATGTCCAATCTCTCGCGCAACATCGGCGGCAGCATCGGCATCGCCATGATCCAGGCGTTGACCATCTTCAACACGCAGACGATGCACGCCTCGATCGCCGGCCATGTTATTCCGGAAAATCCGTTCTTCGGCACCTTCCTGCCCGGCAATCTCTTGCCGGATACGGTCCAGGGCGTGATCGCGCTCAATGCCGAAATCACGCGACAGGCGCGCATGGTGGCTTATGTGAACGATTTCTGGCTGCTGACCGGGATCGCGGCGGTTCTCCTGCCGCTGGTCTTCCTGCTACGGAAGCCGAAGCCCTCGCAGGGCGCGCAGGAGCCGATCGTCGAGGTTGGGGCATGAACGAGTTCGGTGTCGTCAGAAGCGAGGAGGAAAGCGAGGATCTCGCCCACGCGGGCAGTCGCGCCCGGCTGCGCCGCAAGCTCCTGATCGGGATTCCGATCCTCGCCGTCCTGATCGCCGCCTGGATCTACCTGACCGGCGGCCGCTATGAATCGACCGAGAACGCCTCGCTGCAGACCGGCATGGTCGCGGTCGCCGCCAGCGTCAGCGGCAAGGTCATCGCGGTCGAGGTGACCGAGAACCAGCGCGTCACCAGGGGCCAGCTGCTGTTCCGCATCAAGCCGGATGATTTCGAGGCCGACACCGCCGAGGCCGAGGCGCAGCTCGCCAGCGCGCGCACCGAGGTCGGGTCGATCCGCGCGGATTTTCAGGAGGCGATGTCCGAGGTCGAAGGCGCGGTCAGCCGCTCGGTCTTCGCCAAATCGGAAGAAGCGCGGCAGAAGGCGCTGCTCGGCGAGGGCATCTCGTCGCGCTCGCAATATGACCAGGCGGTCGCCGACGCCCGCACCGCGCATAACGCCGTGCTTGCCGCCCGCGCCAAGGCCGAGAGCCTGCGCGCCCGGCTGTCGAATCGGATCGATGCGCCGGCCGAGCACCAGCCGATGGTGCGCCGCGCCGCCTCCAATCTCGCCAAGGCCCGCATCGCGCTCGACGACACGGTGGTGCGCGCGCCGCAGGACGGCATCGTCACCCGCGTCCACCAGCTCCAGGTCGGCAATTACGTCACCGCCGGCAAACCGGTGCTCGTGCTGTCGGGGCTGCGCTTCTGGGTCCAGGCCAATTTCAAGGAGGATCAGCTGCGCTACATGCGGGTCGGCCAGCCGGCGACGGTCAGGATCGACGCCTTCCCCGACTATAAGCTCAACGGCCATCTCGCCAGCTTCAGCCCGGGCACCGGCAGCAGCTTCTCGATCATGCCGGCCGAGAACGCCACCGGCAACTGGGTCAAGGTCGTCCAGCGCGTGCCGATCGAGATCGCCATCGACGACGTGCCCACCGGCCTGCCGCTCAGCGCCGGGCTGAGCGCCAACGTCAAGGTCGACACCGGCCACAGCCGCCTGTCGCGATAGGGGCGATCATGGACGCCGAACGCCCGCCGCTGCCGCCGTTCACCGCGGACAGCGCCGCTGCCAAGGTCCGTGCCGCCGAGGACGGCTGGAACAGCCGCGATCCCGAGCGCGTGGCGCTCGCCTACACCGCCGACAGTCAATGGCGGAATCGCGCCGAGTTCATCACCGGCCGCGTGGCGATCGCCGCCTTCCTCGCCGGCAAATGGGCCCGTGAGCTGGATTATCGGCTGATCAAGGAACTCTGGGCGTTTCACGACGACCGCATCGCCGTGCGCTTCGCCTATGAATGGCGTGACGACAGCGACAACTGGTTCCGCTCCTACGGCAATGAGAATTGGTCGTTCGACGAACGCGGCCTGATGCGCCGGCGGATCGCCAGCATCAACGACCTGCCGATCGCCGAGGCCGATCGCCTGTTCCGCTGGCCGCTTGGTCGCCGGCCCGACGACCATCCGGGGCTCAGCGAGCTTGGGCTCTGAAATTCGAAAGCTGGGACGGATCGGCCCGCACAGGTCTCAAGCGACGCGCAAGGCGCCACTCACAAAACCCGAGCTGATCATGTGCGTGGTGTTTCGCGCCCGCATCTTCAGGCGCATGCTCGCCATGTGTCGCTCGACCGCGCGTGGTGCGATGAGCAAGGCGCGGGCTACTTCCTTGGCGGTTCGTCCCGCAGCCAGATGTTCGAGAATTTCCTGCTCGCGCGCGCTGAGCGGCTCCGACGCGAGTTCCGGCGATTCATTCACACTGTGCCCCAGTCAAGCAATCTGGCGTTACGCCTCGGGCATCTCAGACGTCTTTGCGTCGTCCATCTGCGAGCGATAGGCGTCCGCCAAACCCTGGTGCGCATGACGTGCTTCGAGAGATGAGGCCGTATCGGCCATGAATTGCGAGACCTGCTGGCGATAGTAGATGTAATTGATATCCATGAGACGCTCCCTCTTTGTGTAAGCGGGAGCTCAATATGTCTCTCAGCCGCGCATGGCCTACCAAGTAGAGATTCGCGCGATTATTTTTCTTACCACATGATCGACGAAATAGACAGGCGATAGTTCTTCCGATTGGCCCGCGCCGTACGCCTACTCCGCCTTCACGCTTGTCGCGGGTCAGCTGGCCGGGCCTGGGATAATGCCTCTGGTTCTTGCTTCATATTCACAACGGTCGCCAGCGCCCGGGCGCGTGATCATCTCGCGGAGAGCCTGGTGATCAGCCAGACTGCAGGGTACCGCCGGACCGTAGATTGATCGTCCACACCAGCCACAGGTGGTGGCGCCACGGCCGGACGGAGGCGTCGACCACGGCATTGGGGCCGGCTTAGGCGGCACGGCTGGACGCCGATGGAGGCAAGCACTGGACGTGCAGGAGATTATAGGCGCCGCACGCGCAGACCAGCAGCAGCCGCGCGCTCTTGCTGCGGGTCCGGCGATAAAGCGTGCGCGTCGACACTCTGCGGGCCACGACCGCGCCGCATCGGCCACAGGCGAGGTTTTCGTCATCATTCCCGCTGAACAGCGAGCTGCTGTGGCGCATGATTGCGTCTTCGTTCGGGCTGGGATCGTCGACGACGGGCAATCTGATCGTGGTCATGCGCAGCCTCCGATGCAGGCGCGAGGAGCTTAGCGAGGCGAGCCGCCAGGCTCGGTCACGGCCAACGCCTCATCATCCGTACCGCCGCCATCGCGGCCGCGGTCCTCCGCGTGAAACGCTTCGAGCAGGGAATCCATATCGCGCGGTTCCAGCTTGCGAACCGCGGGCAGGCCCCGGCCTGTCGGTACCAGCACGTCGGAGATGATCATCGCCATGCCTCTGCGATCCGGGCTGAGTTCGCGATAGCGGGCGATGCAGTCTCGCAGATTGCCGCTGAAATGGCCCTCCCGCCCGATCTCCAGAAACTTGGCATGGCTGGTCCAGGGAATCGCGCGATCGGTGATCGGGATCGCGAGCTTCACGCCCATCGAACGGCCATGGACTGATCCGCCAATGCCTGCTCGGCCGCAAGGCCGCAGTCGGGATTCTCGCTCGGGACACTATGATCACGGGCATGCTGCTTGGCCTCGGTCGCCGCGCGCGCGACGAGCCGCCGGCGCTCGCGGCGTTCGGCTGCCAGCGCCTCGCCTTCCCATGTCGAAGCCGCGAGAACCGCGATCCGGCGAACATTGTCGAGCGGGGACTCGTCTGCGCGTTGCTGCTGAAGAGCGGCCTGGAGACGACAAAATTCTGCGGACATGGTCATGAAGGCCGGCTCCCGATGCGTCAACCGCCGCCGCGTAAGTCAAGAGATGGCACCGAACCATATAATATACAAGCGTGCACTCCATTTATTAGGGCACGACTTATATTCATTCGCCAAAAACACATCTCTAAATTATGACATTCAGACTAAAATCGTCACTCGCATAATAACAATCCGTGGCAAGTTGTTATTAGAGTTTGTCTTCCTCTGTGTTAGATTTGGACCGGAGAGAATCGCTCTTGCGACGGCTCGCTTAAGCGTCACATCGGGTGAAAAAGCGGTCTATATGGGAATCCCCCTCGTAATTCCGCGGAATTGTGCCTATATTGGGCAATCACCTGATCTGCCCGCAAGCATCCTGTGACTGAGAGACGGTTTCGTGCTCCCGCTTGCTCCAGCAGGACAGCGCCATGGCCGATCAGCTCCCCCGGGTTCAGCACCGCCGACAACCGCACGACACCGCCGCTTGGTGCGCCGAACGCGCCGAAGCCGACCAGCTGGCTGCCGCGGCGGCCGAAAACGACAATGTCCGTCACCGCTTTGAGCTGAGCGCGGCGAGCTGGTCGGCGCGCGCCGAAATGCTGGAGCGCATGGCCAATAACATCCGCGCTCGAGCTGAAGCGGCCCAGGCCGAATGGAACGAAGAGGACGTGCCGTTGCGGGCGGCGCTGCGTGCCGGTGCCGAGGAGCCGAGCGATGTTCGGCTTTAGTGGCGGCGAGAGCGCCGAGACGGTCGCACGCAAGCGAGGCTACATGGCCGAGGCGCGCGAGCGCTGGCCGTTCATCACCTTGTTCGACGCTTCGACCATCAAGACCGAGGCCCAACTTGTCTCGTTGGTCAAGGACCGCACCAGCGTGTCCCGGCCCGATGCCGAGCGCGACGTCCAGTCATGGACACGCGATCGCCAGTTCTGACGCCTGACCGACCGGAGAGACAGACCATGACCGAATCCACCTCCGCGCCGCCCGCCGTGACCGACGCGCAGCTTGCCACGCTGGGCATCACCCGCATCCCGGCCGACATCTTCGAGGTTGGCGGCTACCGCTATTCCAGCGCCAGGGATGCGGTCGCCGCGGCCGAGCGGATGGCGCGCACCGCCAACGACATATGAACTTCCATTCGCTCTTCGGTCGCCATGAGCCCGACACCAAGGCGAGCCATTGGGAACGCGGCTATTTCGTCACGCGTTGCGCGGTCTGCGAGCGCGAGATGGTCAAGCTGCCCGGCATGGACTGGCGCCTGCGCGGCGCGAAGGATTGAACGACCTGCCGATCAGCCGAGTGCCTGAACGATGCTGATCCGCGCCGGCTATGACATCGCCTTTGCCACCGACCAGCCGGTGCCGATGCTCGCCAATCTCAGCATCCATTCGTCACGCAACAAGGATCTGCGCACCGCCCAGCGGATCATGACCCAGCCCGACGTGCCGATCTACGACTATGTCGATAGCTTCGGCAATGTCTGCACCCGGCTGATCATCCCGAGCGGCGGCATCACCATCTCGACCGGCTTCGTCATCGACGACCCCTTCGCGCCCGACGCCATCGTGCCGGGCGCGCGGGCGCTGCCGGTCGACGAGCTGCCCGACGATGTGCTGCTCTATCTCCTCGCCAGCCGCTATTGCGAGACCGACCGGCTGCTGCCGCTCGCCTGGACGACCTTTGGCGGCTACACCCCCGGATGGGGCATGGTCCAGGCGATCACCGCCTATGTCCACGAGCGAATCCGCTTCGACTATCAGACCGCACGCCCGACCAAATCCGCCTGGGACGTCCATGAGGAGCGCGCCGGCGTCTGCCGCGACTACGCCCATCTTGCCATCGCGCTATGCCGCTGCATGAACATCCCGGCGCGCTATTGCACCGGCTATATGGGCGACATGGACCTGCCGGCGATCGTCGGCGAGATGGATTTCGCGGCCTGGATGGAGGTCTATCTCGACGGCCGCTGGTTCGTCTTCGACGCCCGCCACAACTATCCCCGCCGCGGCCGCATCCTGATGGCCCGCGGTCGCGACGCCACCGATGTCGCGCTGACCACGACCTTCGGGCCGGTGACGCTGACGCGCTTCCAGGTCTACACCGACGAGGACCGGCTGGGCCTCGCCGCCACCTAGGACATTGCCGCGATCCGCTTGTCGGCTATGCTCGGCGACCATGGCGACCGCTGTCTTCACCCCGCCGCCCCATGTCGACCCCGCCCGGGTGCGGCATTGCGTGCTGTTCGACCGGATCACGGTCCATGAGAATCCCTATGAGACGATCATCCCCGAGATCCATCGCGGGCCGGCCGCCTTTTACGCCGACAACATCATGTTCCAGCAGCCCGGCTGGGTCGTCCGCCGCGCCGCCGATCTGAAGCGGATCTACGCCGACGCCGAACATTTCAGCGTCCGCGCCGGCAGCGGCTTTGCCCAGCTGCTCGGCGAGGATTGGGACGTGCTGCCGGCCGAGGTCGATCAGCCGGCGCATACGGCGTTCCGCGCCGCGGTGACGCCGATGTTCTCGCCGAGCCGGATGATGGCATTGGACGAGAAGGTGCGCGAGCGGGCGCGGACGTATGTCGACCGGATCAGGGATCGCGGCGCATGCGAGTTCATCCGCGATTTCGCGATCCACTTCCCGATCTCGATCTTCCTCGACATGGTCGGCCTGCCGCAGGACCGGCTCGAGCAGTTCTACGACTGGGAGCAGAAGCTGATCCACGGCACCAGTGTCGAGATGCGCACCGCCGCACTGCGCGAGATCAGGACGCTGCTGCTCGACACGATCGAGCAACGCCGGCGCGAACCCGGCGAGGACATGATCAGCCAATCGCTGGCGTTGGAGATCGACGGCCGGCCGTGGACCGACGACGAGCTGTTCGGCTTCACCTTCAACCTCTATCTCGGCGGCCTCGATACGGTCACGTCGAACCTCGGCCTCCATTTCTATCATCTCGCGACGCACCCCGAGCATCAGCAGGCGATGCGCGCCGCGAGCGCCCAGGAAAACGTCGTCGCGGTCGAGGAGCTGCTGCGCGCCTATGCCGCGGTCTCGACCACCCGCATCTGCATCAAGCCGGTCGAAATCGCCGGCGAGCAAATGATGCCGGGCGACTTCGTGATCATGAACACCGCGCTCGCCGCGCGCGATCCCGAGGCCTATGACGATCCCCAGGAGATCCGGTTCGACCGCCGCCCGACCCATGTCACGCTCGGCCACAGCTTCCACCGCTGCCTCGGCCAGCATCTCGCCCGCCGCGAGCTGCAGGCGGCGATCGACACCTTCGTCAAGACGATTCCGGAATTCCGCATCGCGCCCGGCTTCGACGTGCCCTTTTTCCTGAGCAACGTCATCCACGTCGAGGCGCTGCCGCTCGTCTGGCGCTGAGGCCGCAATCTACTGTGACGAGGAGACACCGATGGACCCGAGATTGCAGGCGCTGATCGACCGCCAGGACATCCTCGATGTGCTGCATCAATATGTCCATGGCTGCGACCGCGGCGACGGGCCGCGCATCGCCGAGGTCTACCTGCCCGGCGCCTGGGACAATCACGGCCTGTTTCAGGGCACCGGCCAGGACCTCGCCAAATTCGTCTGCGACTCTCACGACCAGTACGACACCATGTCGCACCTGCTCGGCCAGTCGACCATCCGCATCGATGGCGACAAGGCGGGGGCCGAGACCTATTTCAACGCGACGATCGCCCGCATGGACGGCGAGGTTCGCATCGTCGACATGATGGGCGGGCGCTATGTCGACCAGCTCGAGCGCCATGACGACAAATGGAAGATCAGCGATCGCGTCTGCACCTGCGAATGGTCGTACACGATGCGGGTCGAAAACGAATGGCAAAGGGGTGCCGGCTTCGTCCAGGGCAGCTTCGACAAGACCGACCCATCCTATGCGGCGCTGGGACTGGCGTAGCGGAGGCCCCGCCGCGGATAGCCCGCGGCAGGGCCTCACCGAATCTTTCTACCAATAGCGGTAGCCGCGACCATTCCCGCTACGATTCATGTAGTACTGGTCGCCGTTCCAGTAACCGCGACCCTCGTAGAAGGTACCTGTCTCGGGATAGAAGGCGCGATCATCCGCGCCGTAGCCGCGATCATAAGAATAGGCATCGCGCGAGCGATAATATCGCCGGTTATCGTGGTTGGCGCGGCAAGCCCCGTAACGATCACGATGCCAGCCGTTGCCGCAGCCATCGCGGGCGGTGGCCGGGGCTGAGAACGCCACAATCGAGGCGACGCCGGCAACTGTTAGGATAAGTGCTTTGCGCATGATGGACTCCATAAAGTGAGGTTCGAGCCCACTCGCACTGACTCAACATACGGCGGACCACCGGAGTTCCTCGCAAGCACGGCGGCCAAAAATAAAGAGTCATTGCTCTGCAATTGGTTACGCGCTGAAGGTTCTTTTCGCCGCAGGTTGAACGTCCAACGCAGTGCGCTGCGCGATTCGTCTTAGGCGGACACCGGATCGCGCTTGCCGGACTCGCGCCAGTCCGCGCCGGCCGGCGCGACCTTGGCGAAGGGCAGATGGCCGCCACGCGCATAGGCGTGAAGCGCGCCGTCAATCGGTACGCCGGACTCGAAGCGATCGAGCAGCGACAGCAGATGCCGCCGCATGCGGACGATGGCGAGATCGGTCGACGCGATATTCTCCAGCGAGCGATCGACGATCGGCCCCATGCTCAGCTGCACCGAGACATCCTCGTCGAGCACGCTCCGGGTGAAGCCGCTGAAATGGCCCTCGGCCATCGCATCGCGATCCTGACGCCAGCCATTCTCCCAATTGCCGCCATCGGGCACGAGATCATTGGGATCGAGCGTCGGCGGAAAATTCTTCTCGTCCAGCTCGAGCGGCCCGACCTCGTCCCAATAGCCAAAGAACAGCAGATGATTCTCGTCGTCGACTGGCACCGAGATGAAGATCGAACAGTCGGTCGGAATCGTCGGCTGCCGCCCCGCGACCAGCGCGTAGAACGGCGCGACATATTCGGCGACGCGGAAATGCACCGTTGCGTCATCCGGCTTGCGTACCGCCGCGGTGCGCATCCCGTAATCGGTCGGCTCGATCTCATAGCGCGGCGGATCGGGCGGCACGACGTCGCGCCGTCCGCCGACCGGCCAACCGAGATGCAGCCAGTTGAGATGATAGCTGTCG
>Ga0207667_10001257_pt1 | contig 31782 bp, 29 predicted proteins | sample KBSCornC52_FD_184301 | JGI IMG/M metagenome (GOLD analysis project Ga0207667, IMG submission 184301) | Corn rhizosphere microbial communities from Kellogg Biological Station, Michigan, USA - KBS Corn C5-2 (SPAdes) (version 2) | ecosystem: Host-associated > Plants > Roots > Rhizosphere > Soil ...
AGAGCCCGCTCCCGCTCCAGACGGCCGTCCGGCCGCATTGCGAGATGCCCAGGTAGCTCAGTTGGTAGAGCACGTGACTGAAAATCACGGTGTCGGTGGTTCGATCCCGCCCCTGGGCACCACTCCTTCAGAGTTCGCAGAGACTGACTGCGATTCAGTGGCGGAATTCACCGCTTTTTGCTCGCCACGGCAGCGTCTCCGGATCGCAATTCCGGGAACGATCTAAGCTCTCGGCATCTCGAATCCCGCTTGATTCTCTGAGGCGCGATTTGCCAGCGGAGACTTTTGCGGCCTTTTTGCCAAAATCGCGGTGTTACGGAGTCACATCGGCGTGCCGGTCGGGAGACCGCGATGTCAGCCGTCTTCCGCCGCCATCACGCGCAAGCTTCGATATGGGTGGAAGGAGATCTAACCTCCTGATGTCTGTTTGTGGCCGTAAACAGACAATCAGGTTTCGGAACGGTCGGGGTGCATGCGGACGGCAGCGGCTTCGTAAGCTGTCACTTTCGACTGCGGCTTAGCTCACCTGGTTTAGTAAGCCGGTAGTGACGCTTCATCTTCCCGGTTCCCTCTTCGACCTTGCCCTCGCGCACCAGTTCTTGGCAGGCTTGCGCAACGGCCCATGGTATTTCGTCTAAATCCAACGCGATCTGGAAAGGAGCTCGAAATTCGCCAACACGCAGACGTTGAAGAACAACCTCCAAGTCGGCTGACGATTGCCTTTCGGCATCATTGAAACCGCTCCAGTAAATTACATCATTCCACAACACGAAGTGCGCCTCGCATCCTTCGTCCCTCCATACGGAGGGATAAAGCGTGGTCCGCTCCGCACGTTGATAGAGCCTCCAAGCCTTTGCGGCCCGTTCGTCGAGATTAACCGGAACGACGTCACCGCAGCCGTCGGGGCAGGAGAAAACGAGAAGCCGAGGTACGCCGCGCTCGACAAGCACAAAATCTCCTGGGTCCTCAAGTAGCGCTAAGGCGTCGGAGTGCCGCTCGACCGTTCCCCGATTCCTAGCTCTTCGTACCCTCACGATGCTCCGCGTTCCTTCACAAGCTGGCCACGAGCGCATCGGCGCAACGGTAGGCGGTTGCCGACCAATTGGTTCGGCGCTTTGCCTCGTAGAGGAGCCCGGCAACGATCGCGATCTTATATTCGACCGTCGGGTCGTAGTGTTGTGCGCTGGCCTCGATCAGCATGCGATGCCGCAATGCCTCGACAGCAGCCAGACGCGCTCGAGCTCCTTGGCCCTTGACTGCATGCGGAAGGGAGATGGAGAACAGGTCTCCAGCATAGTAGGCCTCAAGAACCTCGTCGTCGATTGGCTGCTCCTGATTCAGTTCGTCGTCGAAAGCGAGACCGACATCCATCCGAGCGATGTCCTGCGACAGCGGCTTGACGACCGCGCGCGTGAAATCGATCAAAATGACTTCCGCGCCACCCTCGGCTACGAACACATTTCTGAAATTGAGATCATCATGCGCGCGGCAGACCGGTACCTCACGCCGCGGTATCGCTTTCATCGCGTCGAAGAGCTCGCCAGGAGGTCGCGCGGCTCCGGGAGGCAGCTTCCGATATAACGCGGTAAGGCTCGGCTGGTATTTTTGCCGCATGTAATTGGGCAGGAACTGATCGAGCAGCTCCAAGCTCTTCGTTTGAGGGCTGGCCCGCCACCGATGCAGCGGCCCATCGAAGATATGGCCAATAATCCTTTCCGGATTGGCGCAATCGGGCTTGATCACTACCTCATCGAGTCGATTAGCGCGCTCGACAAACCGCGATACCGAAAGACGTTTCCTGTACCCCGCGACGCTCCGGTCGATGCAAAGCGGTGCGCAACCTCGGAACGGCACGCGATCGGCGACGACATCCCGATAGGTCCGGACCTGCAAGTCGATGGCCTTACGCGGTCCGCACTTAACGACGAAGGGGGAGCGCAGCTCGGCATCCGTCGATTTGGCGTCCACTCGCCAGATCCCGTCGGTGACTGACCGCCCGCCGTGAAGGTCTTCGAGCGCGATGCATTTGAACCCGCTGAACGCACGCCGGAGGAGTACTTCCGTATCGGGCTCAAGCGTCCCCAAATAGTCGATCTTCAGTTTCTGATCGGGCGCCGGCCCTGGCCGAAGGCGCAAACATCGCTGCGCGATCTTCTCAGGATCGTTCACGATGACAGGAATCTTGCCGAGCCCAGTGGAGGCACTGAGTACCTGCTTTGCGGGATGCATATTTTTGGCATCTGCCGCAACGATGCAGTCGATGCCGGCGTTTAGCGCCGATTCGAGGTAACGCCTGCCAAACCCAACCAACGCTCCGCGGTCCGCATCGACTGCCATGTCGCCGGCCACAAAAACGATCGCGCGGGTATCGCCCGGAAGGTCGCGCCGGTGAAGGGGCTCCACGATAAGTTCCCGGTGCAAAAACGGATCGCCCGCCAGAGACCCGCTGACCAACACTCGGGTTAGCTCGGGCGCAAACATGTCAGGATTGCCACATCAATGGCCAGCTGTCCGCCCGTAGGTAGGCATTGCCGGTACCACAAACCACGCAGCCTGGGCGCGACGCGCCGGCGACGGCGCGGATAGTTCCTTCAAGGGGACGACCGACAAGGTGCCGAGTCCGTGACGGGAGGCCCGTCACGGCAGCGAGGAACATGGTGACGGCCGACGAGGTCGCCGTCCCATTGATGGAGATCACTGCCGGCTGCGGTTCATGGACGCCGATGATATACGGGTCCTGCGCGCGGGCCTGATTCGTCAGGAGGTCTCGGCGTACTGCCTCGGGCGACAGAAGTGGATGGCAGACGAGGCAGGGAAGTCCCGGTCCGATCATCTGAACTCGCGAGACTGCCGAAGTGACGTCACCCTCGGCGGCATCGATCCGCACGCCGATGTCGAACACTGGCACGCCATATTGATACGCGATCTGATTAATGACGGCCCGGCTGCCGTGGGAATCCGTGCAGCAGAAGACGGCATCGCAATCGAGAAGCCTCCGACCGACGGATTCCAGAATTACCGAGTCCGGCACGAGATTCAGCTCGATACCTGGCTGCGCACGACGAGCCGCCTTGCCCATAACTTCAACCTTGGACCGTCCGACATCGGCAACCCCTGCGCCCACCAGCCGGTTCAGATTGGTGTTCTCGACCGTTTCGTCGTCAATGAGCGTGAGCTTGCCGACACCAAGACGGGCCAATTCTTCGACCGCGAACGAGCCGGTCCCGCCGACCCCGACCACCCCGACATGGAGCCCATGGAGAATTTTTTGCCCTTCCGCCCCGAACGCTCGGACATTGCGATCGAACATGGCGTCGCTAGCGGCGCTGGACGCCCGTCCATGAACATGAATGTCGACGCCAATCGCAAGTAGCCGATCGATTGTGGTCGTTGCCCGACCTTCACCATCCAATAGGCGGGCAGCAAAACCCTTCTGGCCGAAAACCAGTGATCCGTGTGGCCCGTCTGGCGCGCGCGCATAAAGCGTCGGCGCCATGGTTCGCTCGCCGCGCGAATCTACGTTCGAGAAAGCCGGCCATTCCTGGGTGGGATGGGTATGAACGAGGAACAGGCTCGCCTTTTCGTTGCGCGCGACCTTCAGGACACGCGCAACGAACGACGGACGTAGGATAGCGGAAGTCCGCGAGCGCTCGAGATAGTCGACATCGCCAGCTACCTCAGTCTGAATGACGACGAACCTCATGCCGCCATTGCCGCGCCCGGATCGCGCAATGAAGGCGCCCGCACTTTCGAGCGGCGCGCCAGCCAGCAGCGCGCCCTGGAATTCCTGAAAATCGTCGCCGGCGAAGATGAGCCGGTTCATCGCTGCTCCGCGAAGCGGCGCCGGATGATTTTGAGATAGGTCTCCATGTCAGAGTTATTGGCATCCCAGTTCGACGGATGCCATGAAAACCAGAGCCAACCGGGCGCGATGTTGGGGCCAGGGTTCTGGCCAGTGTTCTGCGGCACGCCACCATGCGCAAGTGCGAGACCCGGTTCAGCCCAGAAGCAATCTGGCTGCGCGACCGGATAGGCTGCGGGCGCGACGAACGCGACTGCAACACGGTCGCGGTTCCAGCCTGGCGGAATCTGCAGATCCGGAACCGTGATCGTGTGGCTTTGGTCATCGTTGGCGGCCAGAGTTGCGCCTGGCCGCTTCTCAAGCAAAGCCTCGAAGTGACGCCGAACGATCATGCGCAGCCGAACGTCGCGGGCGGAACAGTGTAGAACTGGAGACCGCTCTTGATCTCGACGCCCTCGGCATCGCCGATGAGGCGGTCGGGATCATTGCCCTTGCCCTCAAGGAAAATCTGGTACTGCGGATCGGCGCCTGCGACCGCCTTTAGCTCCGAACCGGTCATGCTGCTCTGATCCACGTGGTACAACTTGCCATCGATGTGGATCGAAAACTTGTCCTTACCTGGCTTCACCATTTTTCTTTCCTTCCGTCCGGGCAAGCCGCTTTTTTTAATACGGTCTCACACCATTAGGTTACATGTTCCGGCGCGCCACCGGATTCTTGAGCAAATCACTTCCCGCGCTTGTGGTTCGGCACCTGCGTCAGCGCCGATGCAGCGGCACTCTTCGCGGCCGCGCTCGACTTCGGGTTGCGCAGAACTTTCCCCGCCGCCGATGCCGCGCGCTTACCAGTGACTTCTGAGTTCCGTTTGCTGGCCATGCTTTGCATTCCTTCACCCGTTGACCGCCCGCCCGAGTCGTCGTAGAAAACACTACGAAAACGTAGGTACTTAGAAAAAAACAGCACCGCCGAGGAGGTGCAGCGTTCCTACTATATCGTAGATATAACCATTTTTAATCCGTAGGGCAAGGATGCCAGGGGAAGAAGACGATTTCGGCGGCCGGCTGATCGCGGCACGTACCGTTCGCGAACTCAGTCAAGCGGAACTGGCGCAAAGGGCTGGACTCCAGCCTGCAGCGATCGGCCATTTCGAACGTAACCGGCGCAAGCCTTCATTTGCGAATGTTCGGGCGTTGGCGAAGGCCCTCAATGTGAGTTCGGATTACCTGTTAGGACGCTCGCCCGAAATGAAGGGTGCGACCACTGCCTTCCGCGGCGAAGAGCGGCTTTCTGATGCCGATCGCGATCACATCCAGATGATGATTGATGTTATGGCGCAACGCCGGGCGAAAGCCGACGAGTGACTAAGTTTCGCCTCGCGTGGGCGCGTCTGTGTGGCGAGCGCAAGGCCAAGGAATACGGTTTCACGGCCTTTCCGGTCGATCCATTTCGCATAGCGCAAGGCGAAGATATTCACGTCGAAGCCAAAACTGCCGATCAGCGAGGGGTAAGCGGCGGCATAATCTTCGCCGATGTTGGCGCGGGTATTTTCTACGCGACCGATATTTCCAGCGAGGGGTTCCAGCGGTTTACCGTGGCTCACGAGCTAGGACATTACTTCTTGGAAGGTCATCCGGAAGAAATCCAGAAGACAGGACCCATTCACGTCTCGCGAGCTGGGTTTACCCAAGGGGACAGCTCTATCGAGATCGAGGCCGATCATTTCGCGTCAGGCCTACTCTTGCCGACGAGGTTGGTCCGGAAGGCCTTGGAACACGCTCAGATTGGCTTGGCTGGAATTGAGAAGCTGGCGGCTGAGGCGGAGTGCTCACTGACTGCCTCCGCCATCCGGGCGGCGGAATGCAGCCCATATCCTATGGCTGTTGTTGTCAGCCAAGGACATCAGATTAGCTATGGCTTCCTCTCGGATGGGTTCAAGCAACTCAAGCCGCGCGCATTCCCTCGAAAGGGCGATCCGCTCCCCGAGACCGCGACACGTGAGTTCAATTTGGACAATTTGAACGTCGAGTTACGGCGGCGTTGGACTTCTGAGACCACCTTAGCGGAGTGGTTCGATGGCTCTTCTAGCATCCGACTTGATGAGGAAGTGGTCGGACTCGGCAAATACGGGTTCACGCTCTCCGTATTTTCAAGCGAAGAACTGCCAACGGAGCCGGAGGAAGAGATAGACGAAGAGGCTGTCCTCATCGAGAGCTACACGCCAAAGTTTGCCTACGGCCGCTGACCTCTAGCGGTCACCTGAACGGCGGCCGCTTTCAGGGTAATCGGCCAAGCGCCCAAACGGCTGCTTGCGGCGCATAGCCGCCGCTGCGTTGACCTACAGGCCTCCAGCTTCGATCATGCGGGTGCGAATCCTAGCACCCGCCGCTGCTCTGCCCATTCGAATGGTAGCTGCCGAATACGAGCGAGGCGCTGCCTGGTGAGTTCCTCTGGATGGCGGCCATCAAGGATCGAAGCTGTGATGTCAGGCGCGAGATAGCTGAGTTTCAGCAGCACGGTGAAGTAGTCGACGTTGTAGCCGCACTTCGCTGCCAGCTCAAGCAGAGCGACATGGTGAGCATCGAACGCTTTTCGCACCTCATGTGCCCGTACCAGCAGTTTGATGAGACCAGGATCTTTGCGGGCCTGATCACTGCGTCCCGGCGGCACAATCAAACGAACCTCGCGTGTCCGCCGCGTCAATCGGGCTGGAACCGTCAGGCAGCACGTCACACTGGCGAGTTTGGCGTCATCTTCGGCTTCCGCGGCGACGAGGCCTTGTAGATTGGCCAGGATTCGCACCTCGCGATCAGCGATATCCACGCGCGAGATGAGCTGCCCGACCAGGACTGCTCGACCGAGAACACTGACATCGTCAAGCTTCTTAGCCGCCTCTGAAGCCGCACTCAGCGCCTTCTCGAGCGCCTCAGCCGGCCTCGGCGCCTCTTCGAGCACGCCGAGCAATGCCCGTGGATCGAGCAGGAATGCCTGCAGGCGGGCAATGACCAAGGCCTCAAGCTCGCCAGCAGGAGCACGAACGATGGGGTGCTCCGCTGTATCGGGGTCGTCCGTGCGTGAGACATAGTAGCTGTATCGCTTGCCGCCCTTGTTGGTATGGCTCGGCGACATTCGTCGGCCGTGCTCGTCGAACAATCGCCCAACGAGCAACGCTCCGAATTTTTCGGTGCCACAGGCTCCGGCTCGCCGACCGACGGAGTTCGCGTCGAGCAGGCGCTGCGCGCGATCGAACGTGTCATCGTCGACAATCGCTTCGTGCTGGCCGGGATAACTTTGATCGCGATGCCGCACGCGGCCGACGTACAGCGGGTTTCTGAGTAGCACGTACAGCGCGCCGCGGGTGAACGGTTTGCCGCCAGTCTCGCCGCCACCGCGACCCACACGACGCTTCGAGAGAACACCGCGCTTGCGCAGCTCGGATTCCAGAACGAGCACCGATCCTAGCTGCAGATAGAGCCGGAAGATCAGCCGGACGGTCTCCGCTTCAGCTTCGTTCACGACTAGCGCGCGTTCACGGACATCGTAGCCGATGGGGCACACGCCGCCCATCCACATGCCCTTCTTCTTTGACGCCGCGATCTTGTCACGAACCCGCTCGGCTCCAACCTCGCGCTCGAATTGAGCGAATGAGAGCAACACGTTCAGAGTCAACCGGCCCATGCTGGTGGTGGTGTTGAACGCTTGTGTCACCGACACGAAGCTCGCCCCTGCCCGATCGAGCACTTCAACAATCCGCGCGAAGTCCGAAAGCGAGCGGGTCAGTCGATCGATCTTGTATAGCACGACAACGTCGGCCCTTTTCGCGGCGATGTCGGCGAGCAGCTGCTTGAGCGCGGGTCGATCCATGCTGCCGCCTGAAAAGCCGCCGTCGTCATACTGCTCGGGTAGGCAGGACCAGCCCTCATGCCGCTGGCTGGCAATGTAGGCTTCACATGCTTCGCGCTGGGCATCTAGGCTATTGAACGCCTGATCGAGCCCCTCGTCGGTGGATTTTCGGGTGTAGACGGCGCAGCGGACCAGTTTCGGCGAGCCGTTCGCGTTACTCTCAAGCATTTCGTTGCGACGATTGAGGACCGGGCACAGTGCGGGCTCGCTGCTTCAGCCCGAAGAACCTCGGACCGGACCACCGCACTCCGGTGATTGCACGGGCGATTTCACTCAGGGATTCGTATCGCTGGCCATTCCACTGAAAACCCTCATCGACCGCGGTGACTCGATAGGTTTGGCCGCGCCACTCGCGAATCAGCATCGTGCCGATCTTCACCTTGGCTTCTCGCTCCAGGTCGAGGGCTCCAGTGCGTGAAAGTTGCCGCGACAGCTGTTCTAGCCTCGTGGTGAGCGCGGTCGACGCATGTCCGAACTCTTTCTCCTGCAGCTTCCAGGCGATCGTTCGCACAAGGAGATCGCGCGAAAGCCGCCCGGGGAGGGGCTCGTCCGTATGCCAGCGATGCCACTCAGCTCGCAGTTCGTCGGGCGGAAGACCCGTCAGTCGGGCTATTTCTTGTTCTACGGAAACGCTCACGTTGACTCCAGTCAATGAGGCAGGCGAATGCCCCACTGACCGAGGCCCGGCGCGTCCGGGCGGTGGCCGCCAAGCGGCGAGTCGCGAGAGATATGTTTGCTCTCATTGCCCCACCAGTCCAGCGGAGTTTGCAGAGACCGCGGGACATTGGCGACTATCCGCTTTCAACCTACAACAAACTCTTCGACTGCATGCCGCATTTTGCCGTTCACAACGGTGTGAAAGTGCCCGAACTAATTAGGAGGCGGTTTGTCCTCTATCTTGTGACCACAAACAACGCAGGTTCCAAGATTCTTCCATATTCCCCGAAGCCTGGGCAGTGCGTAGGGTGCGTGACAATTCCAGCAAAGTTGCGTGAGAATAAAGAGCCCTACAACAACTATGGTTATAAATGGTACAATGAAAGGAACTACTTTCAACCAACCGAGAACGATTGCAAGTACCAGAACTGCATCGCCGATTGCTACTTTGAATTTCAATCGGCTTCTTGGACTCTTTAACATAGGCCTGAAGTCCTATAGGCGATGTTACCGCTTTTTGTACTACTAACGGCCAGACCGGCCTTGGGGCCAAAGCCACCTCCGAAACTACCTGTGGTCCCAGACCAGTCGACTTCCGGACGCGATACGCTTGTGCTCGGCGCGCATGCGGATGCTGTTACCACATATCCGGCAGCACCACAGAGTTCGCGGGTGACATTCGCCTGAGCTCCCGATCCTGTGCCGCCTGCATTGTCTATGCTGACCCCGCCGCCCCCGAAACCACCGAGACCAATACCACCGCCTAAGTACGCATCCCCCTCAAGGCTTAAATTGCCGCGCAGCGATAGGCCCAAACCACCTCGTAGGAACGCGCCGAATCCGAGCCCGAGGTCGCCGCCAATGCGCAAGCGCCCGTGGTCGCCCAATAGACCAACAAGGCTACAAATTGGCTGGAGGAGGGCACTAAGTTTGAAATGATGGTGTCGGTATCCGGTAACAACGATGGCATTCTGACCAGCTTGCGCAGCAGGTGTGTTGTTGGTGCAAATCTGGAAGCTCCCTGTCACCTCCATTCTCTTCAGTTTATCCTTACCGGGATCGTAGCGGCCGTTGCCGTTCGTATCCACGTACCAGACCGTGATATTGTTATACCCCTGACAATCACCTCCAAGCCCGCTCGGATCACTCCCATTCACCGGATCATTGTGCACATAGGCATACCAGTTCATTCCGTCGCCGTAGCCGATGGGGTCGGTCTGCATGAACCTGCCGAGCGTGGGGGAGTAGGCACGGGCCTTGTAGAAATACATTCCGAGCTCACTCACCCACATCTGCCCTGTATACTGGAACCGGCCGGAGTTGGCTGAGCCGGGAATGCCATATTCGTCGTAGGTGTTGACCCCGCCAACAGTGCCGCTGTCGTTGCTGTCGCTGATGATCGAGCCCCGCTCGTCGGCCGTGTACCAGGTGCGGACGCCTGAAGGGTTGTACTGAAGCAGCGGCTCGTCGGCGCCGGGCCCGAAGACATAGCGATACTGAAGGTTGCCGGAGCTGTCATAGTGTGCGGCCATGTGGTCGCCGTCGTAGAAGAACCTGAGGTCGGTGCTGCCCTTCACCACATGCCACAGGCGGCCAGCGGGATCGTAAGACAGGCTCGCGGCTCCTCCGCCGACAGTCGCCGAAGTCAGCTTGTTCTCGGCGTCATAGCCGAACGTGTTGGTGCCGTCGGACGTGAGGTTGCCATTGGCATCGTAGCTGAAGTTGGTGCCGGCAACGTTCGCATATTGGTTGAGGTTGTTGGGCGCATAACTGCGGTTGACGTTCACGGCACCGGCCCACGCATAAGCGTCATTGGTGTGGATAGCCGAGGTTATCTGCGATGCCGGATTATAGGTGATCGGGCTGGCGCTGGTGCCGATCGACAGATCGTAGGAGGTGCCGGCAAGATCGTTGGTCAGGGTCGCAAGCCTGGAGACCGGATCATAGGTGTAGCTGGTCACCACGCCATTCCCCTGCGTCAGCGATGTGCGGTTGCCCAGAGCATCATAAGCGTAGGTCGCAAGAACGTTGATGCCGGTCGTGGCGCCGTTCGCCCGGATTTTCTGAACCTCGCCGGTCGTGAGGTAGTCATAATTGAGGTAGTAGCCGTCCGGGTAGGTCATCTTGGTGCGGCGGCCGGCGGCGTCATAGAGGTAATCGAATTCCCTCGCCGTCCCGCCCATGTTGCTGCTCGAGGATGTGAGACGCGAGAGAGCGTCATACGTGTTGGTGATGCCCTGGCCACCGGTCGAGAAGGTTGCGGTGAGCGTCCGGCCCAGATTGTCGTAGGTGTAGTCGGTGTCGGCGATTGCGCTGCCGCCCTTGTGAGTGACCCTATTCAGCGCATCATAATTGAGGCTGATGCTCTGCCCCGCGCGGTTCACCAGCGTCTTGGGATTGCCGTTGCTGTCGTAGAGCGTCACCTGCTCGGTGGTGCCGCCCGGATAAGCAGGTGTTGCCGGGTAGGCGATCTGCGTCAACCGATCCAAACCATCGTAGGTATAGCTCGTCACATTACTGTTGGCGTCGGTGAGACTGGCAACGGTGCCGTTCGGGTTATACGCAGCAGTGGTCTCGTTAATTGCGCTGGTCGTGCCGACTCCTTCCTGCACCTGCGTAACCTGGCCCGCGGCATCGTAGACGGTTTGAGTCACCCGGTCGGGACCATTGGGTCCGTTGGTCTGCAAAGGGGCGCAGGTCGTCGCCTGTGGTCCCCAGCGCGATGGATCCATATAGGCAATGCTGCACGATGGCCGCCCGAGCGCGTCGTAAACGTAGTCCACCACCGAATAATCGGTGCCGTTCGACCAGAGTGTTTGCCGGATGATCCGGCCGTTTGAATCGATCTCGCTGTATTTGTGGTAGGCTTCCGCGAAATTGGCCCAGGCGCTGTCCGATTGATCGGCAACAGTGCCGATCTGGGTCAGCCAGAGCTGGCCCGCCGCAGTATATTGATATTGCACGGCTCGATCCGGCTGCCCATTGCCGGGATTAGGCGAGGTCACCCCGATAAGCCTTCGATCTGCGTCATAGCGGTAGCGAGTGGTGTCGGCAGCCCCCGACAGTGGTCCATCGCCGGTCAGAAGATTGCCGCTCGCATCATAGGTCATATTACTGATTGCGGTCAGGGCACCATCGCCGCTTCCTTTGCTCACGGTAATTGGATTGGCATAGGAGTCGTAAGTGATCGCGGTCTTCACTTCGTCAGCGGTACCGGCGCAGTTTCCGAGACTTGCCGTCTGGCAGTCCGAGATACCAGTCAGCACTGCGTAAGTGCCGTAAGTGTACGTGGTTTTTGCCTGGACGCCGTTCACCGCAGGCCGAGTGATGGACGTTACATTGCCGAAGAGGCCGTACGTGTAGTTCGTGACGTTGCCGTTGGGGTCTTGAACCGCGGTTGCCCTGTTGCAGAAGAGCCTCGGTCCGTCCCCATCACAAGTCGATGAGAAAGTGGAAACCGATGTCAAAGTGGGTGCGGTGGAACCCGGCTTTGGAATGTAGTCGGTTTCGATCTTGTTGCCACGATCATCAAGCGTGAGTTGGACCGCATTGCCTTCCGGGTACGTCGTCTTGGTCAACCGGCCATAGCTATCGTACGTGTAACTGGTCGTTCGGTTCAGCGGGTCCTTGATCGAAACAATCTGGTCGATTCCCAAGTCCGACGTGATCACCGTTGCGTTATTAAGTGGGTCTTTTTTTGTAAGCGTAACTGTATTGCCACTGACGGTGCGACCGTAAGTTGTTGTTACTCCATCGTCGGTGACAGATGTGACAATACCGCCGCTTTGGTTGATCGAAAAATTCGGCGCAGAGTCGGTCGGACGCTTTATGCTGGTTGCAGTAAATTCCCACACCTTCCCAGCAGGATCGGTGACATCGACCGTGCCGGCAACGGGATAGCTGTAGTTGACTGTGCCGACGGGCGTGGTGTCGCGATCGAAAGTGGCGCTGGCGCGGACCAGCCAGTTTGGATCACCGGCGGTGTCGCTCTCATATCCAAAATTTATGGAATAGCCGAATTGATTGGAAACGCTCGCCAGCCGCTGCTGCAATGAGACCCCGCTTCCTGAGGTGGCATAGGTGAACGTGACGGTCTGAGTGCCAAGTTCCTGCAGGGTCGTTGGCACCAACACTCCGACGGTTGGCGATTCCTCGAAGGTGATGGTGTCCCCGAGAGCCGATTTGTATTGGTATTGATAAGTCGTCACTTCGGTGAATGTTGCGCCATCTCCGGTTGTACTGGGCATCTCCCCAGCGGCCGCTACGAATACCTCATCGGAGCCGTCAGGTAGCGTTACCCGGTAGTCAGAGCCGGAGACCGTGACCCGGATTCTGTCCCATTGGCTGAACAGATTATTACCATTGTTCAGGCGAATGAGTGGGAGCATCGCCTTGCCAGAACCGATGCTCGCCTCTGTAAAGTTGAACTGATAGTCGCCGGTGACAAGATCGACGCCGTTCTCGTCCCAGTGGCGGTGGATGGGATTCGCAAAGACTGGAGAGGCAAGCGCCGTTGTCGCCAGAAACGCACCGATGGTGAGACTCTTCTTCGCAACTTTACGCATGTTCCGCCTTCCCCCTAGCGCGATCGCCGATTGTTGGGCGGCCGCTCGCGGCCGTTGTCGATTGGCCGCAGGCATCAGCCGACGGCGCCTGTCAGAGTGCCGCCGTAATCGGTCTCCGTGCATCCGGTGCCGTTCTTGCGCACAGCGTATCCTGCTGCCCCGCCAGCGGCCCCTTGACTTCCGCCACTGGCTCCATTTGATCCTGCCCTTGCATACGCTCCGCCTGCGCCACCTTGTTTGGTATGGCCATTAGAGCCCCCAGCTCCGCCGCCTGCAGTAGTTCCCGGCGAACCATTCCCGCCGTTAGCTGCTGATCCGCTTCCGCCAGCACCACCAGCGCCATTCGGGGCTCCTCCCCCGCCGCCACCGCCGCCGTAATTGTTTGTCGCGTCGTAGGCGCCGCCGCCACCGCCACCGCCACCTGCTTGCACGGTGCCGGTGCCGTTGATGGTAATGTTAATAGGCACTCTACAGCTGATCGCATCGCCACCAGCGCCACCGGTCGTGGGGGAGATTTGCGTGCCGCCACTTAGCGTGCCACCACCACCGCCGTTGCCGCCGCCACCATTTACTGTGCCGTTGACGGTCAGCGCGAGCACTGCCCCGGCGGGCCAGCTACCAGTATCGATCCCAGCACTGCTTCCAGCAGCGCCCGTGATCGTCACTCCGCTCCCGACCACAAATGTGTAGTGAGACGTGCTGGAAACTGAGTACCCGTTGTTTTGGGCGAAGGTGAGCAGGTTCACGCCAGTTGTAGCATTCGTCAGCTGGATCGTGGTGGTGCCGGTCGTATCGATGTTGTTGATCGTGCCCGTGCCTTGGGAAGTGGTGACCGTTGCACTGCCACTTGGGCTCGACAGGTTGAGGTACATGTTGAGTGCGCCGGTGACGACCTGGTCGTCAATGGTCGCGACGGTGGCCGACTGGGAAGTTATGCCCGATGCGAAGTTCAGCGTACCAGACTGAGCCGTGTAGTTTGTGGCCGCCATCGCAGTGCCGTTCGCGGTTGCGTAATTGACGGTGCAGGTATCGCTGGTCGAGCCACTCTTCGTAACGGTGAAGCTAAGGTTGCTACCTTCGTTTGCGGAGGCGTTTGCGACAGCAAAGCTCACCCCGACGCAGGGCTGCGCAGCGGCTACTGCCACACTATAGGACTGGCTACCTGTGTAGCTGTTGGCATCGGTAGCAATAACAGTGAATGGATATGTGCCGGTCGTTGTCGGTGTTCCCGAGAGCGTTCCCGATGAGCTCAGCACAAGACCAGGCGGCAGGCCGCCAGTCGACGTGAAGACGTATGGGTTGGTGCCACCGCTCGCAGTAATCGGTTGGTTATACTCCGATCCAACCGTTGCTCCCGAGAGACTCGTCGGGCTCAAGGCGATCGTCGTCGTTGTGATCGTCACGTTAGTGCGATTGCCAGCCGCATCGTAGGTGTAGTTGGCGTTGACACCCGCAGCAGGACCGGTCGACCCGTGATTGACTGCAACCAGTCGTCCAAGCGGGTCGTACGTGTAGCCGATCGTCTCCTGTGCCGTTGCTGGTGTGAGCGCAAACAGCCCGCAACCGGCCAGCACATACGATCGCAGCCGATGACGTTTACCCGATGAAATGGATTTTACCTGAGTGCGCGAGCCGCACAAATAGCTGCCACGACGCGCAATAAATGCACGCATGCTCGACCTCGCTTCTGTTGGCGAGAGCGCAAATCAAAAGTCACGCAGCAGCCCGAAGGCTGCAACGGACCGAGCAACCGTTGCTTTACTGAACCCCCTGGAGCACTCAGGCTATCGAATTGCTGATCCGCGTCAAGATGAATATTTGTTCATCAAAATCAACCATGCGGATCAAGGAGTTGGCTTGCGCAGAGTCGATGGCTCTATTGATGTTTAAACGTGACTCGCATCCATCACAATTGCAACGGTGATCTCTCATTGCGGTTCCGGAATCAGATCCCCCGGAGCGCAATCCGCTGAATTCCCCGTAGGCCCCTGGTGCGGCCCAGCTGAAGAAACACGTCGATTGTCCTCGTCACATAGTGACGGACATCGTCGCGGCTGAGCGCGGTCCCCGCCTCCAGCGCGAGAAGCACCAGTTGCTCGACTGCGGCTTCCGGCGTGTCGGCATGGATAGTTGTCATTGAACCCGGATGTCCGGAGTTGATCGCCCGCAGGAACGCAAGCGCTTCGACCCCGCGCAGCTCGCCCAGGATGATTCGATCGGGGCGCATTCGAAGGGATGCGGAGACCAGATCGTTGGCGCTGACCTGCGCCTCGCCAAGAGACCCGCGCACCGCAATCAACCCCACACAATTCTCGTGCTCGACGTGGAGTTCGGGCGTATCCTCGATCAGAATGAGGCGCTCCTCATGCGGCACCTCCCGAAGAAGCGCGTTCAGGAAGGTTGTTTTGCCGGTCGATGTGCCGCCTGAGATGAGGATGTTGAGGCGAGCGCGCACGGCTTCGGCGAGAGCAGCGGCGAGCTCTCCAGAGTGCACCAGCTTGACCACGCGCGATGGAAGAGCGGAGCTGTCGCGTAGCGCGCCCGTTCCGGTACCACTAAACGCGCCCGCCGCGGCATAATCTTCAAGAGCCATCGTCGGTGCAACCTGCTTGCGGATTGCAAGGGCAAGTGGCCCGCGTGTTGCTGGTGGCGCCACTACTTGAACGCGCGACCCGTCGGGCAGAATGGCGGAGAGCAATGGATGTTCGCGGCTAATGCCCTGGTGGGAAAGTGCTGCGATCTGTCGCACCAGCCGCGTCAGAGTCGCTTCATCGAGCGAAGGGTCCACCTGACGTTCGATTCCACCACCCAGGCTCTCAATCCACAGCTCGCCAGGCCGGTTCACATAAATGTCGGTGACCTCGGGCCGGGCGAGCGCATCGTGGAGCGGAGCGAGACAGGCGCGAAGGTAGACGCCAGCTTCGGGATCCGCAGAATGGCGGATTGCGGTAGCGACGTTCACTGCTGCTTCTCGGCTGGGAACTCGAGGTCGCGCGCGACGAAGATGCTGATGCTCTTTCCAGCACGGACCGACAGCGTCGGCGTTGGTGCATTGGATTGAACAGCACCGCCGGAGTTCTGTACCGCGCCCGGCAGAGCGACGACATACGGCCCGATCACCGCGCGGGTTGCGATCGCACCGCCGACGTCGACGGTGGTCCGGAGGATCGCGTTCAGGAAGCGCGCGAGGAAGTGGCTGTTGACGTGCGCCTCGACGCCGCCGCGTCCAAGCGTGTCCGTGGCCGGGGAGTCGAGTGCGATTGTCACCCCGTCGGGCCGAATGAGCCTCGTCCAGGTGATCAACGCCCTCTTCTGGCCGGCTCCCACGTCGGCGCCATACTCACCGATCAGCCGGCTACCGCGGGGTATGAGAATCCTGGTACCATCAAAGCCGCGAACGTCGCGCGAGACGATCGCCCGAGCGAGGCCCGGGCTAGTGGAATCAAACGCGGTCTCGAGCACAGCCGGAATCAAAGTTCCTTGCGTAACCGTGTCCGAGCGATTGGCGAGCGCACTCGCCTGAACCCGACCACCCCACATGGATGAGACTCCGGGCAAACCGGATTCCTTGCTCCCAACAGCAGCGCCGGCAGATGGCGCTCGGGACGGCCCTGCGGTCGTGTCGACAACCAGTGCTGAGCCGCCAGACGTTCGTGGCGGTGGCGGCGCGGGCGGAGCTGGAATTGGCGCCGGGGCAGGTTGATAGATGACCTGCGGCTGAGGCGCGGGCGTGAACTTCCTTTCCGGCGGCGCAGAGGGAGCGAGCGCAGTCGCGGGACCGGTAACCGGCGCCATCACCTGCGGATGGGGCGGGGGCGCCGGCGGGATATAGAGTGGCGGGGGCTCCGGCGAGAATAGGGGCTGCGTCTGCATACCCTCGCGCACGGTCGGCTGCGGCTGGGCTTCGCGCCGGCTCTCAAGCACGAAAAACAGCAGGATTGCGGCAAAGCCCGCTGCAATCGCGATCACCCAGCCCGACGGACCCTGACGCGGCAACCGCACGACGGGCTGCACGCCCGCATTGGCTTTGTCGATCCCGAACAGCTGCTCAAGCCGCGGATCGCCGCGTTCGCGAACCGTCACCGCGCCGCGACCTTTGGTGGCAGGCGCACCGCGCGCGCAAGGTGGTCATCAATCCGGAAGTCCAGCCGTCCGGGGACACCGTCGACGACATAGACGTCGTCACGCATCGCGCCGTTGGCGAGCACCTCCTGACCTGAATCGCCGATCGCGTAGACGGCCGGTATCGGTTTGTCGCGCGACCAGCTGATATAGGTATGTTCCCCGTCGTCGCTGACCGAATCTGGCCGAAGCCATTTGTCGCCGCTGATCTTGTAGTGGCTGAGCGAGCGCCTCAGCCGCGAGACATCTACGTCGCCAGAAGGCTTGGCCGAGGGCGCAGGATAGCGGAACTGAACGGTGTAGGGCATGTCCGAAGCGGGTTCGGCGAGTGCGATCAGATCGAAGTTATAAACGCGAACGCTGGTGATCACCGTCATGTTTGTCGCGATGTTCGCCGCGGCTGGCTTCAGGAACAGGCGATCGCCACTGTGATCGACACTCACCTGCCACGCGCCGGGATCGCCGAGTGCGACATTCTGGACCTGCTCATCTGGCGATAGCTCGAGTGTCATTTCATAACCGGGGGCGCCGTAAAGCTGCACGATCTGGCCGACATTATAATCAACGCTCTGCAGGTGCGGATCGCCCGCGCCCGGCTGCGGGCGCACCTGCGCCGTTGCAGAAGCAGCAACGCACGCTAGCAGGAGCGCCAGCCGCCTCACCGGCGCGCGCCTGCGGCTGGAACAGTCGCACTAGAGGTTTGGGCCTTAGAGAATCCACTTGCGGCAACTGGCGACGCGCTCGGCACGGGTGGCGGAAGCGTTGTCGCGACCCCCGCCGAAATGGCGGACGAAGCCGGTTCGGCTTCGACAGGCAACGCCTCTGGATCTTTGCGATAGGACACGACCTGGAATCCGAGCGGGTTCACGAACCGATCCTCAAGGTTCATCGGATCCGTCGAGTACCGATAGCGGATCGTTGCGATCCACGGGCTCGGCGGCTGCGCCTGACCATTTGGGTCGGTTCGAACGGTATCGAACCGGACAAGCGCGGTATCCGCTCCAACGGGCGACACGCTTTTGACCCGTGTATCAATGACTGTGCCGCGCGGCAGCGTCACGAGCGGGCTTGCCGGGTTCGACGCCTGCATTTGCGTCAAGTAGCTGCTCCTGGCCGCGCCAGTGGAGAATAGCGCAACCTTGCGATAGTTCTGGTTGACCGTCGCAAGATCGAAGCCTTCGCGAGCGATCACATATTGGACCAGGAACGACTGGGTGAGCGCGCTGTCCGGGGTCACTTTGCCGGGATCGAGCGGCTTTAGAGCCTGAACGTAGCCGGTCGTTTTGTCGACCATGAGCGTATAGGGCTCGACCTGCTTCAACGGCATCAGCACAACAAGAGCGACCGCTTCAAGAACGGCCACGAGGCAGGCCGCGCCGGCGATCCACCACGCAAGTCTCTGGGAGGAGCGGATTGCGCTCACTCGGTCTTGGTTCCAGCTCGCGCTCTCAGCGTAATAGGCGTCCAAGCTTGCGGGGCTTTGTTCGTTCATCGTGAATCCCGTCTTCCAGCAGTGGCGCTGGCTCTGTTTTGCGGCCGCCGTGTTAGCGATCGCCCGATCGGCACCGCAGCGCGTTCATAATGCCGCGCTGTAGAGCCGGAGGATTCTGAAGGGCGCAGGCTAATCTGGTTAGCCACCGCTGATACTCGGCCCCCGCCCTCGCGCCGCTGAATTGCAACCAGCACGTCGGCGACCATCGCGGCCCGGGATCTCTCGTCGCGGCTTTGCCCGTTCGATGTGATTATGGCAGGCGAAGAAATCACACCCTGAAGTGCGCCGGCTCGTGTGTCTTCACCGTGGCCAATCCACGGCGCCAGCCGGAAGGCGCCGGCAAGGCGTATACAGGCACCCACGACCGCGAGCGCGATGATCGCAAAGCTCCCGGTGACGACGATCAGTTCGGTCGGAACGGAGGGAAGCGCTTCTCCCGCCATTCGCTGAGCGAGGATCGTCGAAAGCCATGGCTCCAGCAGCGAAAGCTCGAGTCCCAGCACGATCGACACCCCAATCGCTGCGAATGCCGCACCGGCGAGCACCTGCACCCAGCCCTCAAAAAGGCTGCGCGTGTTGTCAAACGTCACAAAAGCTATGAAGAAAGGCCCAAGGCCAAGCATCAATCCAGTGATCACCCGCACCCCGGCGATCCCCAGGATCACCGTCAAAAGAAACAGGATGCGTGAACCACCAAGCGCGAATGCGCTGAAACCCGCAAACGGCGGCGGCGCCACGTCCTGCTGCTGCAGAACCGTCGGGATTCCAGGTCCAAGCACCGACAGTTGGACAAGAGCGGCGTCGGCTCCGTCCAACCGCTGGATGAGCGTTCCGTCGCTGCCGGGAAGCCCTCCGGACCTCCCAAGTTCCCCGACGATCTGCGTGGGGCCATCAACCGCCAGATCATATACCAAGATGTGATAGGCGGGCCAGCTTGTCGCCAGCGTGAGGACGACACCCACTCTCAGCGCCGCGATCGTCCCTGATCGGATTGTGAAATTGCGGCCGAGCAGCAGATTGTAGCCGATGAGCGCGATGAAGATGGTCAAGAAGCCGGTGAGCACCAAAGAGAGCGTCGATCCGGGCAGCGCCAGCGCCTGAAAGGCACCCGACCCGAAGGACTCTGCTTTGCAGTCGACGAAGCGGGTCATCGATCCAATGAACCCTGCGCTTTGCGGGTCGCCGGCACAGAGGCTCGTCATGCCACCTCCAGCAGCCGCGGCAGCCATTGGGCCGGGTCGTCCCCCGTCGCCAGCCGGATTTCATCGAGCAGCCGCACCGTCCGCTCGCGCCCGGAAAGAATCGTCAGCAGATCCTTTTCACCGGAAAGATTGAGCCTGGCGACGACACTGTCGTTGCCATGCTTGATGAGGAAGCAGTGGCTGGTGTCGGGAAGCATCCGAACCAGCTCCAGCTCATGCTGGCTAAGGCCGAAGCCCTCGACATAGTCCGTTTCCCGAGCCTTCGGGTTCGCCATGAAAATCTGGGTCGCCGATTGCTCGATCACCGCACTGGCGATGCGGCTTTCAAGTGCATCCTGCGCACTTTGCGTTGCAAAGCCGACGATGCCGTTCCTCTTCCGGATCGTCTTTTCCCAATCCTTGATTCGGGTGACGAACACCTCATCGTCGAGCGCCTTCCAGCCTTCGTCGACCACCAGGATCGCAGGGTTTCCGTCCAGCCGCTCTTCGACCCGGTGGAAGAGGTACATCATCGCAGGCGTGCGGACCGTTGGATCGTCGAGGATCTGAGTCATGTCGAACCCGACCGCTTCAGCCGCAAGATCGGTTCGATCCTGCTCATTGTCGAACAGCCAGGCGCGTTCGCCGTCGCCCCACCAGGGCCTGAGGCGTGCCCACAGATCCTTGGCGTGCGGTCGATGGGCGCCGCGGAAGAGTTCAACAATGTAGCGAAGCCGCTGATGCTTCTTGGGCTGATCGAAATTGGCGTCGACCGCCTGCTTGATGAGCGCCAGTTCCTCTTCGTCGACGCCCCCGGCAAGTACCGACAACCATTCGATCGCGAACTGGCGATTGACGGGTGTGTCAGGCAGCTGCAGCGGGTTGAGCCCTGAGGGGACACCGGGACGAAGTACGTCGTAGCGGCCACCAATCGCGCGGATGAAAAGCTCGGCTCCCCGATCCTTGTCGAAGAAGACGATGCGTGGACGGAACTTGCGCGCCTGCGCCAGAAGGAAATTCAGAACCACCGTCTTGCCGGATCCGGATGGGCCGATGACGGTGAAATTGCCGAGATCGCTCTGGTGGAAGTTGAAGAAATAGGGTCCGGCCGCGGTGGTCTCGAGAAGAGTTACGGCCTCGCCCCAATGGTTGCCGCTCGGACGACCCAGAGCAAAATTATGGCAACTTGCGAGCCCCGCAAAATTGCTCGTCGAAACCAGCCCCCGGCGCGCAATATATTTGAAGTTGGTCGGGAACTGCGCCCAGAAAGCGGGTTCGAGCGCGATATCCTCGCGGACCGCGACGATCCCAAGATCCGCAAGCGCCGCCTGGACTTCGGCAACGCCATCATCGACGATATCCGGAGCCGAGCCACGCACCGCGATCGTCATATGGTGCTCGCCGAAGCCAGCGCGGCCCGCCGCGACCTCGTCCTTGGCGTCGCTAAGCTCAGATCGGAGGCTGACCGCCTCGTCTTCAGCCGACTTCATCCGGCGAAGGGCGAGGTTCATGCGCGACAGAGCCGCCTGCCGCTCTACGAAGCCGAACGATTGGGAGATCGTCATTTCGAAGGGAAGTCGAAGCAGCTCATCCAACATTCCGGGCGCTGTCTGGCCCGGATAATCCTTCATCGAGACGAGGCCGACAAACGACCGTTCGGATGCGCCGGCTGGCCCCAGCTCCACCGCATCCTGGCCAAAGCTCACGCGGCGGTAGGGAAGATAGTCGCCCAAATCCTGCATTGGCAGGAGAACCGGCCTCATCTCGCCATTGTGGAGATAGGACAGGAACTCGAGCGGCTCCGAGCACGGGCCTTGCGGCGTCGAATACACTCCAAGCAGCCTAGGCTCATACGACGCCAGTGCCGCCAGCATTGCATCGCGCGCCTGCCCCAGCTGCTGCAGTTCGTATCGGAGCAAGTCTGTCTGTTCGCCAACCACTCGACCGAAGCGGCGGCCAAGCCGGTCGAGCATTCCGATCCGTCCCTGGATTGGGCGCCGCACCAATGTCAGGAAGAGATCGTTGACGTAGAGCTTGCGGGTCCCGAGCCTGGCCCGCCACGCACTATCCAATTGGCGCGAGAAGGAATCCGGATAGTCCGCATCGAGGAATGCCTCAGCCTCGCGCCGGATGATGTGGTGATAGATCGCGAAGCGCGACGAGCCGATCGCCTGCAGCACCGAATCGCGCAGCCGCTTGCGGTAATTGAGTTCGTCGGTGTCTGCCGTCTCGAACAGGAGTCCACGAACCTGCACGAATTGGCAAAGTAAGCCGTCGCGGGTTTCGATGGTGTGATCGTTGACGTGCCGCGCATACGGAAGATGCTTGCCGGCGCTGACTTCACGCGCAGCGGCTTTGGGATCACCGGTCAGGGGCGGTAGGAGTTGCATCCCCAAACCCTGAAATTCTTGATCCTGGGGCAATTGGCCATGCGCGCCAGCCACAGGTCGAAAATGCGCGGCTCCTTTAGACACAGCAGCACACCGGCGAAGTGCACGAGAACGGCGGCGGCGAGCACCCACGCCGACCGGAACATCAGGAACAACTCCGTCGCAATTATCAGGTTCGCCACGAAATAGCTGTAAGTCACGCCCGCGAACATCTGCGGCCGTGTCAGCGCCACGAACAGAGTGTCGCGCTCGAGCGCGTTCACCGCGGCCTCACTGCCCGAGCGTTGCGGTCGAATGAATTCCGGCGACGATGCTGGACGCGCCGAACAGCACGAAGCAGCCGAGGATCACCGTCAAGCCGTACCGCCAGTTGATCCGCCCAGTCAGCATCATGAAGCCGACCGTGGCCACCGCAATCACCGCTGCGACGGTCGCCACCGTGCCCATCAATGTGCCCTGTAGCCAGTTGACGGCCGAGACGAGCACGCCCGAGCCCTGAGGGTCGGAATAGCTGTCCTGAGCGTATGCTGGTGTAGACAAGACGAGGGACAGAACCGCAGCGGCTGCGCTGCGAATGCGCATCGACATCAATGTTACTTAACCCCCTGGCCCCGGAGCGAATCGGCGATTTATAGTGCGGCATGAGATTGGATTTGCCAACGGCGATTCCGCCAAAAGCGAATATTTCCCGGAACATGCAGCCATGCACGCACGAGATATTCCGGAAGCTCCACCCGCAATCCTGCCTGAAGGGCGCGAATGCTTTCTGGAATCCGACGCTTAGTCATTGTTGGCATTGCCGACCGCGGACGCGGGCTCGGGATCGGTCGTCGTCCCGTTCTTGAGCGCATTCAGCAGCCCGGAGTCCTTTACGGCTCCAGTGTTCCGATCGATGATCGCACCCGTATCCCACCACATTGGGACCACCTTGCGAGTGACCGACGCATACGTCGAATATTGCGCCCAGTAGTTGGTGTATGTCTCGATGCCCTGGCCGGGCCCGCCAGATTTTGGATACGCGCCATACTCACCCATGATGACTGGCACACCCTTATTCACAAAATCAGCGACCGCCTTGTCATACTCCTGGCGTGTGTGGGCTTCATTGCCCCAGGTCTCGACGGCGGATGGATCGGTCGCGAGCGCCCCCCATTGCCAAATCGTCGTGTCCTGGTCGTTGATGGTGAAGTCGAACGGGTCATACCAGTGCATTTCGACCATCAACCGGTTGGAAACGCTGTCGGTCGGAAGTGTGCCTTCGTTGCAGATGTCCGGTCCCCAGTCGATGTTGGTCGCGTATAGCTGCACGACGAGGGTGCGGGATGTGTTGTTTCCGCCGGTCGCGCGCACCGCGTTCACGAAGTCCTGATTGAATCCCGACTGGACGGAGCAGTTCTCGGCGGTGGGCGCGGAATAGACGTTGGGCATGTGAACTTCGTTCGTGCCCGCGAACAGCAAGTGATAGTCGTAATCTTTGAAGTATTTTGCGATCTGCGTCCAATAAGAGATTATCTTGGCGTCCGCGTCCGCCTTGTGAGCGTTGTCGGGGATCACCCACGGATCGTTGTGCATGTTGATGATCACATAGAGGCCGGCATTCCGCGCATAATCGACGACCTGCTTCACGCGCGCGAGCCAGAATGGCTCGATGTTGCCCTGGGCGTCGGTGTACTGGGTCCAGGTGACCGGGATGCGCACGCTCTTGAAGCCGGCCGCGGCGTAGGCATTGAAAATGGCCTGGTTGGCGGCCGGATTGCCCCAGACAGTCTCCTTCGAAACGGTATACGGAGGGGTGTCCCATGTATCCAGGGATTCGAGCGTGTTGCCCAGGTTGATGCCGGGCGCCATCGCCTGGACGACCTGATCAGGGGCTCCCAACGACGGCAATGGTGCGGGTGTCGGAGTTGGGGTTGGAGTGGGTGTCGGGGTCGGAAAGCCGCCGCCGCCTCCACCGCCGCCGCCACCCCCACAGGCGCTCAAGCCCAACGCAATCGCGGCAGTCAGCATCACGCGTCCATGCGGTCGCACGCCAAATATCATCAAACGCCCCCTTCCTGGCGCGACTCAAATGTCGCAACCAGTGAACAAGGCACTCGCTAATGAAAACCTACCTGCGCTGCAAGCTGCTGGTTTCGTGCCGCTCGCCAACAGGATCTTCGCTCACGCTACCGCCTGGCGACAACGCAATGGCGGTGCCTCCGGGGCAAAAAGCCGCTCGCTTGCGGCGCTACACTGCGTTAGCTTTCGCGCGTGTACGCGGACTCACCACCCCTAAGCCCGATCGGCTCGGCCGTTGCATGGTTGCAGGGCGCGTTACTCGGCTCGATCGCCACAACCGCCGCGGTGGTCGCAGTGGCGTCTGTCGGGTACCTGATGTTGACCGGCCGCATCGATGTAAGGCGGGCGGTGCAAGTCGTATTTGGCTGCTTCATTCTGTTCGGCGCGTCGAGCATCGCGCAGGGGATCATGGCGGGAGTGAACGGCCTTGCGGCTCAGCAAGTTCAAGCGCCGGAACCAGACCCGACGCCGGTCCTTACGGCTGCACCCGCCGTACCGTACCCGCCGAAATCTGCTCAGCCGTTCGATCCCTACGCTGGCGCCGCCGTCCCGACGCAGCAATAGGAGGGGTTTCGAGGAGTCTGAACCGCGCGCGAGTGTCCGTTTTGGGTGGAAAGCGGACTCCACGCTAGGGCGCATAATCGGTGATAAAGCCGAGACGCTCTGCCGCGATGATTCCGAGGATGATTAGAAACAGAGCCGAAGACCCAAACAGGGAAAACAATACCACGGCGTCGCTCTGTCTTCGCCCGAAAATGTGGACGCCGTTTCCGCGTAATTGCCGGAGCGTATTGCGGACAGCAACGCCAAAGCAGACTGCAACGAAAGCGAGAAACCACCACGGGGGCATTGCGTCATCCTCGGCCAAACTTATGCGCGTTGTAGGGCGGCTGCTAATGTCTGCAATGGGTCGAAAACGGACACTGGATCGCATCAGCACATCCCGCATCAAAGAAGCGGCCGGACCCGGACTACGATAACGCGCTCATAGGCGTTTACAAGCTCGCTGAATCGGCTGTTTGACGCGCAGCAATCGCCGCGCGTGCTCTCGCCATCCATGCAGGAGGGCCGGCAAGTCCATTCCTTTCCAGCAGATCCAACTTTTCCTGGGTGAGATGCTCAAAGGACACGTCCTCCCACATTCGCTCCTTGAGCTTTGCGACAGAAAGTCGGGGTGCTTTTGATATAACGCCTCCAATGCGCTGAAGGCCAATAAGCCGCATGTCGATTGTCGGACATGCGCCCGCCAAAAGTCGAGCAACCGTGAACGTCCAACCAACGCGGCTACAGAGGCGGCCGATGTGTTCCTCCAGGCGAGGGCGCCTCAACATTATAAGATTGCTGGCGCCGGCAAAGAGCTCGTCGCTACTTACACGTAGACTTGGCGGAAGGAGCGCATTGTAGGCGAGCGAACAATACAACCAACGACCGATATCCTGATCGCCCTCCTCGACCACAGGTCGTAAGTCATCGGCGTAGACCTGCATCGCAAGAAACAGGTCTCGAAAATCAGCGATGGCGTGGGCTCGCTTGAGCTCCTCGGAATTGCTGGGACCGCGCAGGTGCACGCGCAGATCCGGCGCAAATTCGATATCGTCCGGGTGCGGTAGTTTGGTCGGAAATTGCTTGCCGTGCGCTTCAGCCCGCGCCGCGGCCCGATGCCAGTCAGCCACGTAGGACTGCCACCAGTCCCAAGCTTCCCGCCTGTTGCACAATTCGATGGCCTGAACCCGCTGGTTCTCAGCGATGATGGTGCGTTGGGCCATGGGGCTGCCTTTGATGGCTTTGGAAATGGTGCTGCGGATCACCGCCTGCTCTTGCGAAAGCTCGAACACCTGATCGCCTTCGCGGACTCTTACAGGTCGCTCCGCCTCCCTGAGGATCACTCGATCAATCGGCCTTAGCCCCGCAACATAGGCCGGGCCGGGCTGAATCTTCTTGCGAGGACGGCCGGCAGGATTGCCGGACTGCCCAGGCTTGAACTGTCCGCTCTTGGGCGGTTTGCCGTAGCCACCGCCGCCGCTCTGATTGCCTTCAGCCATTTTGAATCTCCTCGCGCTCAGCAGCAACATCCTCGAATGAGCGACCGGTGTCGGCATGGATGGCCACCTTTCCGAAGGTCGCTTGCGCCCGTTGAATGATCACGTCGCAATAGTGCGGATCGAATTCGATGAGACGGGCGGTGCGGCCCGTCTTGTGCGCGGCAATGAGGGTGGTGCCGGAGCCTGCGAACGCATCGAGCACAACATCGCCGCGGCGGGAGCAGTCGCGAATGGCATCGGCAACCAGAGCAACGGGTTTGACGGTGGGATGCATCGCTAGCTCGTCGCCTCGCGATCGCGAAAGGCTGCTGATGCCCGGATAATCCCAAACGTTGGTTCGATAGCGCCCCGTCTCACCGAGCGCGAAGCTGTTGGTGTGTGGCGCCGAGCCCTTCTTGAAGACGAAGATCAATTCGTGCTTCGACCGGTAGAATGATCCCATCCCACCGTTGGTCTTGTTCCAGACGCACAGATTCTTGAGCTCGAGACCGCACCTCTCCCCGGTCGCGAGCAGTTCACCCATGTGCCGCCAATCCATGCAAACGAACAGGATGGCTCCGTCACGACAGCGATCGGCCATGGCTCCTAAAGTGGCGGTCAGGAACTCAACGAACTGTCCCTTCGACATCTCGCCGGCGCCCATCGCGAACTCCCGGTGGCGGACCCGCCCCAATCCACAGACGTGCCCGTCGATCGGTACGTTATATGGTGGATCAGTGAAGACGAGGTCGACAGCCTGATCGCCCATGAGGCGGGCATAATGTGTCGCCTCTCTGGCATCGCCGCACAGCAGTAAGTGGCGATCGATCTGCCAGAGGTCTCCCGCTCTATTGGTGGTTCGGGCTGGCAGCCCGGGAATGATATCTCCATCGTCCTGCTTTGCTTCCGGATCGGACTCGGCGGCGCCGTCCAGTGCGAAATCAACCTCTGCGAGGCTAAAGCCGGTAAGCTCGACATCGAACCCAAGATCGATGAGGCCCTGAAGCTCGAACGCAAGCAGGTCCTGGTCCCAGCCCGCGTTCAGTGCGAGCTTGTTATCAGCCAGAACGTAGGCGCGCCGCTCTGCTTCAGAAAGGTGGGAGAGGCAGGCAACGGGCACTGTATGCATGCCAAGAAGCGATGCTGCGGCAACCCGCCCATGGCCGGCGATGATTGAGCCGTCGTCGGCAATGAGCACCGGGTTGGTGAACCCGAAGCGCTCGATTGAGTTCGCGATCTGTCGGATCTGCTTTCTCGAGTGGGTGCGGGCGTTCCGCTGATACGGAGAAAGGCTGTCGACCCTTCGAAGTTCGATTGCGCTAATACCTGGAAAGCTGGACATCGCTCATGCTCCACCGCAATTGGGGAGCACTCATAGAATCCATATTTCGGTGTTTCGCAACTACGGCGCCATGCGACGAATACTATCTCTTAAACACCTCTCAGAACCCTCTTAGGACCGCTTTAGTGTTTTTAACTTCACAGCGACCAACCCCTCGCCAAATCACTGTAAGTGATCTGCGCTCCTGGACAAGTGATCGTCCCCCGTCGGTATGGTAAAATAATTTTCCGGGCCCGTGATACTTAGAGTTTTTACTGGTCACCGGATGACCGACCTCGGGCGCCCCGATTGCCGCCGCTCGTGACGTGAAGCGACACGGCAATCCCGCAGTTCACCTTTGGAGACGCAATTGAGCGGCCAGTGTATCGGGTTCCCGAGCCTCAATCCCACTGAACGACGGAGTCGTCCCGGATAACCAGCCGGATGTCCCACCTAATCACCCGTTTCGGCCGATACTCCGCACAAATTTCGAATCGGATACCCTGTTAGCGGGGATTAAGTTGCCTGTTTGCGCTGATAATTTCCCTGTTCTTTTTGGGGCCCAAAACTCGGCAGTCCAGAGCCAACCTTCAGAGATCATTGAGAGACTTCGCGGCAGCCTCGCAAATCCGAGGCTCACAGCCTGCTCAATTTGTGCCATTTTCCCTGTTATTGCGGGAAAACAGGGTATTTCGGCGGAGAGCGGTTCACCGATGACTGCCTGGCGCACCACGCCTTCAGAGTTCGCAGAGACTGACCCGTGTTCAGTGGCGGAGAGGGTGGGATTCGAACCCACGGTACAGTTGCCCGTACGCCGCATTTCGAGTGCGGTGCTTTCGACCACTCAGCCACCTCTCCGCATGTGTAGACGGTGCTTGCCGCCGGAGTTGCCGGCCAGGGTCGCGGCGGGCGTTTAGACGCTGTTTCCATGAGATGGAAGAGCGGCATTCCCTCAGTGCAGATGGAATAGCGCAGCCAGCCCCAGGAAGAAGAAGAAGCCGAGCGTGTCGGTCATGGTGGTGACGAAGATCGTGGACACGACCGCCGGATCGATCTTCAGCTTGTTGAGTCCGAGCGGGATCAGGACGCCGGATAGGCCCGCATTGAGCGAGTTGAGGATCATCGCCAGCAATGTGACGAGGCTCAGCGCCCAGTCGTGATACCACCACTGAATGCCCACGAGCATGATGAGACCCAGGCCCCAGCCGTTGGCGCTCGCGATCCACCATTCCCGGAAGATCATTCGCCAGCTGTTCGACCCGGTGAGCTGCCCCGTCGCGAGCGCCCGGACCGTCACCGCCATGGTTTGAGTTGCCGCATTGCCGCCCATGCCGGTGATGACAGGCATCAGCATCGCGAGCACCACCAGCCTGGCTATCAGATCTCCGAAAAAGCCTATCACGATCACGGAGAGGATTTCGGTGCCGAGATTGATGAAGAGCCACCACATGCGGCTGCGAATGGTGAGGGCGATCGGCTCGTTGATGTCGCCGTCGCCCGCCTGGCTCAGCCGGAGGACGTCTTCACCCGCTTCTTCCTGGATGATGTGGACGATATCGTCGACGGTGATCATTCCGACCAGTCGGCCGGCGCCATCGATAACCGCAGCAGAAACCAACGCGTACTTCTGGAAACGTAGCGCCACATCCTCCTGGTCCATGTCGACCGGGATCAGGGTTTGCTCCCGCTGCATGATGTCGCTGACCAACCGCTGTCGGGGAGTGCGAAGGATCGTCGAAAGCTTGCAGGTGCCGACCGGATGGTGGCCCGGGTCGACGACGAACACTTCCCAGAAATCGGTCGGCAATTCTTCCGTCGAGCGGAGGTAGTCGATCACCTGGCCGACCTTCCAATGCTCCGGCACCGCGACCAGGTCGCGCTGCATCAGGCGGCCGGCAGATTCGTCCGGGTAGGTCAGAGCCTCCTCGATCGCTGCCCGATCGTCCGGCTCCATCGCCCGCAGGACCGCCTGCTGGTCGTCGCGGTCGAGGTCTTCGATCAGCGCGACCGCGTCGTCCGTCTCCAGCTGTCCGGCGATGTCCGCGACCTGCTGGGGCTCGAGCTCGTCGAGCAGGTCCTCGCGGACGAAGTCGTTCATTTCCGCGAGCACGTCCGGGCTGACGATTCCGGCGAGCGCCTTCACCAGCCCTTCGCGCTCGTCCCTGGCGGCAAGTTCGATCAGGTCCGCAACGTCGGCTGGGTGAAGCGGGGCCACGAGCTCGCGGGCCGTTTCGTCATCACCTGCCTCGACCGCATCGAGCACGCGCTCGACGAATTCGGGGCGCAACCGGTCTTCCTCGTCGATGGCCGACGCGGCTGCGGCTTCGAACGGCTCGGCTTCAGAGGCGGCGGCGTTGTTCTCGCTCTCGCTCATTGCCTCACCCCTTGCCGTCGTGCGCCGCCCTCCTATTGCCGCACCCGGTCTGGCACAAGCGCGGGCAGCGTCCTATCGGCAGGAAAATTCCAACTGTTGATCGTGGAGAAGCAAATGGCCGACGACCATCTTACCCTTACTCTTTCAACCGGCGGCGACGTCGTCATCAAGCTTCGCCCGGACCTTGCGCCGGGTCACGTCCAGCGAATCACCGACCTCGCCAACAGCGGCTTTTACGATGGAGTGGTCTTTCACCGGGTGATCCCGGGCTTCATGGCCCAAGGGGGCGATCCGACCGGCACCGGCTATCACGGGTCAGACCTGCCCAACCTCAAAGCCGAATTCTCGAATGCTTCGCATAGCCGCGGGGTCGCTTCGATGGCCCGGAGCCAAGACCCGAACAGCGCCAACAGCCAGTTCTTCATCGTCACCCAGGATTCGCCATTCCTCGACCGGCAATACACCGTGTGGGGCGAGGTCGAGAGCGGCATGGAATATGTGGACGCGCTTCCGAAGGGCGAGCCGCCGCGCGAACCGGGAAAGATCGTGAAGGCGAAGGTTGGCTGAGCCTGCCCGTCAGCCGGTAGCGCTGATCACTGGCGCTTCGGCGGGACTGGGAGTCGAGTTCGCTCGCCAGCTGTCGAAGCGCGGTCACCGGCTGGTTCTGGTTGCGCGGAGGAAAGAGCGGCTGGAGACGCTGGCCGGCGAGCTCGGCAATGCGCGGGCCGTTGCGATCGATCTCAGCCTGACGGGTGCGGTCGCCGAACTGGTTGCGAACATCGAAGGCGCCGGCGAGCAAGTCGATATCCTCATCAACAACGCCGGGTTCGGCCTGCGCGGCCATTTCGCTGAGCAGGACGCGGGCCGACTCCGGCAAATGATCGATCTCAACTGCGGAGCACTGACGGAGCTGTGCCGGGCGGTCTTGCCGCAGATGATCGAACGCAGGGCGGGGGGCATTCTCAACGTTGCATCCACCGCCGCTTTCCAGCCCGGTCCGGGCATGGCGGTCTACTATGCGACCAAAGCCTTCGTGCTCTCGTTGTCGGAAGCGCTGCATGAGGAGGCGAAGCCGCACGGGGTAACGGTGAACGCGCTCTGCCCAGGCCCGACGCGAACCGAATTCGGCGACGTCGCCGGCTTTTCTGAAAGCGCAGCGCTCACACGCGTATCGATGGATGCGGAGCCGGTGGTCCGCAAAGGGCTTGCAGCACTCGACGCCAATCATGCCGTGGTCATTACCGGAGCGCTCAACCGCGTGGTGGCATTTTCTACGCGGCTTGCCCCGCGCTCGCTTGCTCGCAAAGTGGCGGGAGCGCTGAACCTTTAGGAGAACCTTTTAACTGCGTCGTGGAACCCCCAATTGAACCTCAAGCAGGCGGCGCCGTTACCTAGGCGGCGCTGGACAAACCGGGGCAAAAGGAGAGCCGATGGCCGATACCGAAACGCTGGAGAGGGTCAAAAGCAGGCGGGTCCAGGTCGCAAACCTCTCGCCGGCCGACAGCGGCCGCGGGATCGCCCGACTTCCGGCCAAGCTGATGGAAGAACTTGCCTTGAGCGAAGGCGATACCATCGAGATCGTCGGCAAGCGCTCGACGGCGGCGCGGGCGATCCGGCCCTACAGCGAGGACGAGGGTCTCGATATCGTCCGGCTCGACGGACTCCAGAGGGCGAATGCCGGGATCGGCTCGGGAGATTTTGTCGAGATAAAGAAGGCCAAGTCGAAGCCGGCCACCCGAATCGTCTTCGCGCCGGCGCAGGATAATGTGCGGCTGCAAGGCTCATCGGATGCCCTCAAGCGAACGTTCGCCGGACGTCCGCTTTGCGAGGGCGACATCGTCGCCACGACCGGCCATCAGCGAGTCAACGCCGACGTCCCCGACCCCGTACGCCAGCTGC